>OCVQ010000003.1_pt1 | contig 297688 bp, 264 predicted proteins | sample 1539061 | NCBI WGS metagenome assembly OCVQ01 (sample SAMEA3355526, study PRJEB22509) | marine metagenome | biome: marine; feature: river plume; material: water | place: USA | collected 2010-08-08 | depth 0.5 m | reverse complement strand
TGATATTAATGAATTAGGAGAACCTAAAAGTCATTTTGAAATGTATTTGGATGCAATGCGACAAGCAAAAGCAAATACGACTGAGATTAATAAATTTATAAATCTTCTTGAATCTGACAATACCGTTGAATATTCATTGAACGAAATTAATATTGACAAAAGAGTTGCTGATTTTGTTACATTTTCATTTTCAATCATTGAGACGAATAAGGCACATCTTGTTGCTTCTGCATTTACATTTGGACGAGAAGATGTAATTCCTGATATGTTTATTGAAATACTAAAAAATGCTGATTCTGAAAATAAGTCATATAGCAAGTTGACATATTATCTTGAACGACATATAGAATTAGATGGCGATGAGCACGGTCCGTTATCTCTTAAAATGATTTCTGAGCTATGTGGTAATGATGATCATAAATGGAGTGAAACCTTGGAAGTTGCGAAGCAATCTTTAGAGAAAAGAATTTCGCTGTGGGATGCAATTAGTGATTTAATACAAAAAGAAAAAACAGCATATAACGATGTGTATAGCACCCTTCGGGATACTATGTCACCACACTCGGAACGTTATCTTCAAAAATAATCACAATGACCATATTTCAAAGATTAGCCTTTAGTGTAATAATTGGGTTGTTCACCACTACACACACATTCGCCCAAGGAGATGCTGCAGATGTAAATCCAAAAATTATTGAATTCTGTAAAAAATCAATGGGCAAGAAAATCGACAGAGGTGAATGTTGGGACTTGGCAAAGTTTGCCTTGGATTATGCAAATGCAGACTGGAATTCTCCGTATGATTTCGGCACAATAGTAGACCCAAATGAAGCAAACATAATTGAAGGAGATATTATTCAATTTGAAAATGTAAAATTAAGTAACCGCAATACCTTTCCTCACCATACAGCAATCGTTTACCAAGTGCTTGAGCCTAAAAAATATATTATTATTCATCAGAATTTTAACTCTGTGAAAAAAGTAAGCACATTGGAACTGGATTTGAATTTATTAACCAAAGGAAGCATAACATTTTACCGGCCTCGAGGACGAAAATAGTTAGTAAAAAATCAATGTACAATAAGCAAAAAGCACTTACCCTACTCGCTCTAAATTTGCTCGTTCTTGTAGCCTGCAGACAACTTGAAGCTGACCATCATTGTCATTGTATAGATGGTAATGAAAACTCAGTTGTTGACACCATATACCACACCGAAAGCGACCAAGCATATCAGCTTTGTAAAGGAAATGAAGGAGTTCAAAATAACTGGAGTTGCACGAGCTCAAAATTGTAAATCCACCCTTTTCACTTTTCTTAACCGTTTTTTACTCGTTTCATACCCCATTACTGATTAATTTCAAGTAATTTTGTGGAAAATATAGATGGCAATGGAGTTTACACTCAATACTATTGAAGAAGCAATAGAAGATATAAAAAGCGGTAAAGTAATTATCGTTGTGGATGATGAGGATCGTGAGAATGAAGGAGATTTTATCGCAGCTGCAGAATCAGTGACGCCTGACATGATTAATTTCATGGTAACACATGGTCGAGGTTTAGTTTGTGCTCCTGTAACAGAAGATAGAGCGAGAGAACTGGATCTACAAATGATGGTGACCCACAATACTGTTTTGCATCAAACTGCTTTTACCGTTTCTGTAGATTTAATTGGCGAAGGTTGCACTACAGGAATCTCCGTTCACGATAGAGCTAAAACAATTGCATCGTTAGTGAATAAAAACACAAAACCGGAGGATTTAGGTCGCCCAGGTCACATCTTTCCACTTGTTGCCAAGAAAGGTGGCGTTTTGAGAAGAACAGGTCATACAGAAGCTGCAATTGATTTAGCACGACTTGCAGGATTTGAGCCGGCTGGAATTCTGGTTGAAATATTAAACGAGGATGGTTCTATGGCTCGTCTTCCTCAATTGATTGAAATCGCAAAGAAATTTGATTTAAAATTGATTTCAATTGCAGATTTGATTGAATACCGTATTAAAACGGAATCATTAATTGAAAAGGTTATTGATGTAAAACTCCCTACGAACATAGGAGATTTTGACTTGCATTTATACAAAGAAACCAACACAGATAAAGAACACCTTGCGCTAGTTAAGGGAAGTTGGTCAGAAAATGAGGAAGTTTTAATTCGTGTGCACTCATCTTGTATGACAGGAGACATCTTTGGTTCTTGTCGTTGCGACTGTGGTCCTCAATTGGAAAAAGCCATGGAAATGATTGAAAAAGAAGGCAAAGGTATTATCGTTTACATGAATCAAGAAGGTCGTGGAATTGGCTTAACGAACAAATTAAAAGCATACAAACTTCAAGAAGAAGGTTACGATACATTAGAGGCAAACATCAAGCTTGGTTTTAAAGGTGATGAGCGCGATTATGGTATTGGGGCTCAAATTATTCGTGATTTAGGCGTGACTAAAATTCGTTTAATGTCAAACAATCCACAAAAAAGAACGGGATTAATTGGCTACGGATTGGAAATTGTTGATAATGTTTCTCTAGAGATTGAAAGCAACAAGCACAACGAACTTTATCTAAAGACAAAGCGTGATAAAATGGGTCATTCATTGAAATTGAATAAATAAATGTTACGTACTACTGGAATAACAAAATCATACGGTGATCTTCAAATTCTAAAAGGAATTGATTTAGAAATAAACACTGGTGAAGTTGTTTCAATAGTTGGTTCTTCTGGTGCTGGCAAGACTACCCTACTTCAAATTCTCGGAACATTAGACCATCCGGATCAAGGAGAATTATTCATCGGTGGTACAAATCCATTTACACTTTCTTCCAAACAATTAAGTGCTTTTAGAAATCAACAAATTGGTTTCATTTTTCAATTTCATCAATTACTACCTGAGTTTACGGCAATTGAAAATATAATCATTCCTGCTTTAATTAAAGGCCTTTCTCAAACAGAGGCTAAAAAAGACGCCATGCGTTTATTGGAAATTTTAGGATTGGAGGCACGCGCACAACATAAACCAAGTGAACTTTCTGGAGGAGAACAGCAACGAATTGCTGTAGCCCGCTCACTAATCAATAAACCCAAAGTTGTTTTTGCAGATGAGCCATCAGGTAACTTGGACAGTCATAATTCGACAGAACTACACGAATTGTTTTTTAACCTACGTGATGAATTTAACCAAACATTTGTTATTGTGACACACAATGAAGCATTAGCAAACATGACAGACCGAAGACTTGTTATGTCTGACGGATTGATAACTCACTAATTGATTATTAAATTATTTTTCTTTAGATTCCAATACATTAAATCATGAAATTAATTTACCTTCTTCTATTTGCGCTACTTAGCTCAACAAGTTTTGCGCAAGAAATGACCCCACAAGACAAAGCATCAATTTCAAACTTTATAGAAGCCATTAAATCGAAAGATTTAGTGAAATTAATGCCTCACATCTCCTTTCCAATAAAACGAGAATTTCCGCTACCAGACATAAAAAATGAAGTCGAATTTATATACCGTTACAACGAATTATTTGATGATAGCATTACGAAAGTGATTGCCAATTCAAATATTGATAAGGATTGGTCTAAGGTTGGTTGGAGAGGATTTACGCTTCACAATGGTGACGTTTGGATACAAGAAGTTGATTACAAATTAAGCGGTCTTAACTTGCAATCAAAGGCGGAACGAGAAAAACGAATGGCAATTATCAAACATGATAAAGCGACCATTTATCCAGCCATAAAGGATTATGAATCTCCTGTTATGGTTATCCAAACAGGAAAACGATATGTTAGAATCGATGAAATGAAGGATGAAGTATACCGTGCTTCTGTATGGCCAGCAAATGCTTCAACCAGTACAAAGCCAGAATTGATTCTTCTAGATGGAACACTTGAATACATGGGCAGTGGTGGAAATCACCAATATGAATTTAAAAGTGGCGAGTTTGTCTACAAGTGCCAAATCAATGTTGTTGGAACAGAGGAAACTCCTCCTGCAAATTTAATTGTAGAAAAAAATGGAGCTGAAATGATGTTCGAAGCTGCTGAAATCATCCGAAACTAATTCGCCTTGAATAAAGCAGAGCTTCAAGAATACCTTGATTTTAAATCGAAGCAGTATAACACTAGAGATTTTATTGATTCAGACCCAATCAAACTCCCCCATCGCTTTACACGAAAGGAAGATATAGAAATTGTCGCTTTTCTCGTTTCTACAATAGCTTGGGGAAACAGAACTATGATTATTCGAAGTGGTGAACGAATCCTAAACATCATGGGGAATGACCCGCACAATTTCGTTGTAAATTATGAATCAACCGAGCACCTCGACTTTGTGCACAGAACCTTCAATGGAATTGATTTAGACTTTTTTTTTAGAAGTCTAAAGAATATATACGCAACTGGCGGATTAGAAAAAGCTTTTTCTAATCACTCACAAATTGATGGAGTGAAAGGTCGAATCGTCAATTTTAGAGATCAATTTCTTGCTACTGAACACGAAAAACGAAGTGAGAAGCATATCTCCAATCCAATCAAAAACTCGGCCTGCAAAAGAATTAACATGTTTTTACGCTGGATGGTTCGAGAAGATAAAAACGGGGTTGATTTTGGAATTTGGAAATCCATTTCCACCTCAGAATTGCACATTCCACTTGACGTCCACACCTCACGAAACGCGAGAGAACTAGGATTAATAGATAGAAAACAAGACGATTGGAAAGCATTAGAAGAATTGATGATCAATTTACAAGAGTTCGATTCAAAAGATCCTTCTAAGTATGATTTTGCTCTTTTTGGTATTGGCGCATTTGAAAAATGATATTTCATTTTTTTACCGCAAAGAATAAGGTAAGACAATTACAATTGAGAAAAGAAAGCACGCAAAGACTATCCTCGCTACTACTTTCAGCGTTGAAACATAAACATAGTTGATGTCTTTGCGACCTTTGTAGCCTTAGCGGTTCAAAAAACTACCCAAATTGTATCTATATTGTAAACATTCAAAAAAAACTCAATTCCTCAGGATTTATTTGGGGATTTAACTCTAATTTCGCAACTTCAATTAATTAATTAACCGCAAGTTAAAATTGCCTTAACGGGTATTTGGTAACGTTCTATTTATTTCGCAGTCGCTTTATATCATTCCATGCATAAAAAAGAAGAAGTACAATTTATCAACCGAGAAAAAAGTTGGTTATCCTTTAACGAACGTGTATTGCAAGAAGCAATAGACAAGCGCACCCCATTAATTGAGAGACTTCGATTTTTAGGGATATTTTCAAGCAATAGAGATGAATTTTTTCGTGTACGCGTCGCAACAGTTCGACGAATGACGGAACTTGGAAAAAAAACAAGAGAACAATTATACGATTCACCTGAAGAATTAATAGCTCAAATTAACGAAATAACACTGAAGCAAGGGCGTATGTTCGATTCTGCTTACATTTCAATTTTAAAGGAGCTAAACGAATACAATATCCACATTCCGAATGAAAATCAACTTGACGATACACAGCGAAAAATAGCGTTATCCTACTTTAAAGAAACTATTCGTCCGAACTTGGTGCCGATCATGCTTACCAATCGAATGTATCCAGACTTAACCGATAAAGCATCATACCTAGCTGTAAAACTATATAATCAAGCCAATAAAGTTGATGTGAAATATGCCTTAATTGAAATTCCTTCGCAAAATATTTCGCGTTTTCACATCTTACCCGAAAAGGACGGTCATAAATTCATTATGATTCTAGATGATATTATTCGTTTAGGACTTGCTCAAGTTTTCCGAATTTTTGATTTCGATACGATTGAATCTTACGCCTTTAAACTAACCCGTGATGCAGAATTAGACATCGATGACGATTTGGATGAATCATTAATGGAAAAGTTAGAGAAAAGTATAAATAAGCGAAAATCCGGTAAACCAGTTCGTTTTGTTTATGACAAGACAATGCCGACTGACCTACTCGATTTTTTAATCGACCGTTTGAATCTGAAGAACCAGCAAAATCTAATTCCAAGCGGGCGATACAACAACCAAAAAGACTTAATCAACTTTCCAAATGTTGGCAGTAAAACACTTGTTTATAAACGTCAAACTCCGAATAGACATCGTGATTTACACAATCAGCGCAGCTTGCTCGAAGTCATCCTTAAAAAGGATGTATTATTGCACTACCCTTACCAGGCTTTCAGTCACACAATAGACATATTGCGTGAGGCAGCAATCGATCCATCAGTTACGGCGATTAGCATTAACCTGTATCGTATTGCCCAAAACTCCAAAATAATTAACGCATTAATCAATGCCTCAAAAAATGGCAAAGATGTTACTGTAATTGTTGAGTTACGTGCTCGATTTGACGAAGAATACAATATTGAATGTTCAAGACGATTGCAAGAAAACGGTGTTAAGGTTATTTCTGGGGTTGAAGGGTTGAAGGTGCATGCCAAATTAGTTCTAATCACTCGAAAAGTGGGTTTAAAGAAAGTTGACATTGCACATATTGGAACAGGAAATTTTCACGAAGGAAACGCACGAATCTATACCGATCATTCACTGTGGACTGCTGATACGCGCATTACACATGAAGTTGCGAAATTATTTGAGTTCTTTCGTCATAATTTCAAACCAGGAATCTACCGAGAGCTTATTGTATCCCCATTTAACACACGCCGAAGAATTACCGAATTAATAGACGTCGAGATCAAAAATGCAAAAGAAGGCAAACCGGCCTATATGGTAATAAAGCTGAATAACCTTGTCGATGAGGAATTGGTAAGAAAACTGTACAAGGCAAGTCAAGCTGGAGTTAAAATTCAGATGCTTATTCGAGGAATATGTTCTTTGATGGCTGGGATTCCAGGGTTAAGTGAAAATATTGAAATTAGAAGTGTTTTGGATCGTTATCTTGAACATTCGCGCGTTATGATATTTGCAAACGGAGGAAACGAGCGAATTTTCATAGGTTCTGCCGATTGGATGGGGAGAAATTTGGATATGCGAATTGAAGTTATCACACCAATTTACGACACAGAAATAAAGAAAAACATTCGCAAAATCATTAATATCCAATTAAACGACAATACAAAAGCACGAATAATTGACGCTGATTTAAAAAATGAATATTGGATGAGTGATGGACCTCAAGTTCAATCTCAAGTTGCCATCTACGCACATTACAAACGACACATTAAAGAATAAGCGAAATTGTTTAAAACTCCCGCTTTTTCGTTATAACTCGTGTTAAAAATGATTTCATTTTCCTGAAATTTCTCATATACTTGTGCTATGTTGAGATATGCCTCCATTGATATTGGTTCGAATGCTGTTAGAATGTTATTTCAGCAAATTTATGAAAGTGAAAGCGGAACGATTTTCAAAAAAATGTCACTCGTTCGATTGCCTATTCGCTTAGGTGAAGACGCATTCTTGAAAGGTGAAATTACAGCAGTAAAGGAAGAAAAGTTAGTGCACATGGCGCATGCCTTCATCCATTTGTGTTCCATTTTTGAGGTCCAAAACTACTTGGCTTCAGCTACTTCCGCAATGCGTGACTCTAAAAATGGTTCTGCCATCATGGATCGAATCAAAAATGAAGTTGGCGTTGAAATCAAAATAATCCCAGGAGACGAAGAAGCGGAAGTTTTGTACGAAAGTATTTTCAACACGGGAAAAATTGACGACGATAAAACCTACATGTTTATAGATGTTGGTGGAGGAAGTACTGAAATCAACATATTTTCAAACGGAGAAAGAAAAGCTTGGAAATCCTTTAATATTGGGACAATTCGATTGAAAGAAGGAATTCAAAAGGAGGAAGAATGGGACGTTTACAGTGAATGGCTTCAGGAAAATGCAAAGAAGTACAAACCACAATACATGGTCGGAACAGGTGGAAACATCAATAAGATATATAAAATGTGTGGTTTAGCAGATTGGCAAATGCTTCACCGTAACGACTTAAGAGAAAAAATTGAGTTTTTAAAACAATTTTCTCCTAAAGAATTAATAGAACAGTTTGATATTAGAGACGATAGAGCCGATGTAATTGTTCATGGAGCCAATATATACCTTCGCGCCATGATTGAAGCTGGAATTAATGAAATCATCGTTCCTAAGGTCGGTTTGGCAGATGGTTTAATAAGACGAGCCTATTATTCTAACAAGGAGAAAAACAAGCAATAAAACCAAGCGTTAAGTGAGAATAACACAAAGAAATTCTATATTTGAAATATGAACTTTTTGTACCCTGGATTTCTTTGGGCATTCGCCGTACTTATTATCCCGGTGATTATTCATCTGTTCAACTTTAAAAGGTATAAAACAATCTACTTCTCAAGTCTTACGTTCGTTCGACAGGTAGACCAACAGACCAAATCGACTCAAAAACTAAAGCATCTTTTAATACTGATCAGTCGATTATTAGCTTTCATCTTCTTGGTTTTCGCTTTCGCACAGCCATACTTCACTTCAGATGCGACAAACGCATCGAAAGGAGCTCCAATTATTGCCATGTACATTGACAATTCGTTTTCAATGCAGGCTCGAGGAAGTGAAGGGGAACTTTTATCTGAAGCAAGAGAAAATGCACGATCAATAATCGATAAATCAGCTGTTGATACGCGTTTCATTATCGGAACGAATGAAATGAACGGCATGGAAGAACATTTTTTAACGCGCATTGAGGCGTATGAAAAGTTAGATAAAATTGTTCTATCTCCTATTTCGAGAAGTGTAAAAGAGATAATTGATTGGCAAACAGAAATTCTAAATTCAGAAGAATCTGAGCGTTCAAATAATTCTACACAGTATGTTTACTTCTCCGACTTTCAAAAAAATAACTCGTTAAAATACAATACATATAAGGCTGATAATCTGACTATATACCCTATTCAACTTAAACCTGAAAATGAATCAAACATATTCATAGATTCAGTTTGGTTTAGTTCACCTATTCATAAAAAAGGAGCCACAAATGAAATAAACATCCGCGTAGGCAATCACGGAAAAACGCTTTTAGAAAATGTAGAGGTACAAATCGAAATTGACAGTTACAGAAAGACGATTTTTGTTGAATTACCAGCCAATCAAAAAACTGTAGCGACATTGAGCTACTCCGATAAAACAACTGGGATTAAAAAGGGGAAAATCCACTTAATCGATGACCATGTTCTATTCGATGATGCCTTTTACATCTCATATGAAGTAAAAACGCAAACCTCTGTTTTGGTTTTAAACGGAGAAAGTGCCACACCCAACATTGGTGCGGTTTTGGCGTTGGACAATTATTATAAAACAATTGAAAAAGAACTTACAGCTGTCACTAAGGATGACTTCAATGCGACGGACATCGTATTTATCAATGGCTCAAACGCATTATCCGCAGGTATTTCGAGTTATTTAACAGAATTTGCGAGCACAGGTGGTTCTATTGCACTATTTCCAGGGGCATCACCTGACAAATCTAGCTGGAATAGCCTTTTAAATGAACTAAATCTCCCATCATTTGGACCTGTAATAACCTCAGGGACCAAAATTAGTACGATTAATTTTGATGACCCATTTTTTACTGGGGTATTTGAAAGCAGGCCAGAACGCTTAAACTTACCAAGCGTTTCGAAAGTTTTTCAGGCCGCCCCAAACTCAGATATTTCTGAGTTAATTACACTGAAAAACGGACTGCCATTATTTGGAATGAAGCAGGACAAAGGAAATCATTTTATGTTTTACAGCTCATTAGATGAAAGCTTTGGCGGATTTACAAAGGATGCCTTATTCTCTACCATCATCCTTAGAATGTGTGAATTAAGCCAAAGAACAACCCCTGTTTTCATTTTTATAGGCAGCGATTCGCGTTATCCTATTTACAGTAGCATTAGCGAACAGTCACCAATTCATATAAAAAACGAAACAATTGATTTTATACCACCTTCATTTGAGGTTTCTGGTACAAATTACATTTCACTTAGCGGTATTTCAGAAGCCAATCAATTAATCGCTGGGAACTACGACATTTTTTCTGATAAAATAATCGGTGCTCTTAGTCTTAACTATCCAAGAAACGAGTCAATTCTGAATTATTACTCGCAAGACGAAATAAAAAATCACCTATCGAACGGTGGATTTAAAACCATCAATTACAGTGAAATTGGACAATCTTCCAAATTATCAACAGTCGATCTTAATAAACCTTTTAGTTATTGGAAAATTTGTATCATTTTAACTCTTATTTTTGTTGGGATTGAAATGCTACTCGTACGCTTTTTAAAATAAAATTAGATTGAATGAAAATTCTAATAAAACAAGCCACTATAATCGATGTAAATTCCGAGCATAACGGAAAAACAAAGGATGTTTTAATTGACGACAACACGATTGTTTCAATAAAAGATTCAATCCAAGAAGACAATACTAAGGTTATTGAACATCCAAATTTACATCTTTCACTGGGCTGGGTTGATTTAAAAGCTAATTTTTGTGACCCAGGTATGGAACACAAAGAAACGGTTGAAACAGGTCTAGACGCAGCAGCTGCCGGAGGATTTACACATGTAGCCGTTTTGCCAAGTACACAACCTGTAGTCGACGGTAAATCTCAAATTGAATACCTACTTCGAAAAGGCGAAAATCATGTAACTTCAATTCATCCAATTGGAGCATTAACCATGGGAATGAAAGGTGAAAATCTTTCTGAAATGTACGACATGAATCTATGTGGAGTGAAATTATTTACAGATGACCTACATTACGTAAGTGCAGGAATTATGTACCGCGCTCTACTCTACGCTAAAAACTTTAACGGTACCGTTATTGCTTTTAGTCACAACCCTTCAATTACAGGAAATGGAATGGTTAACGAGGGGATGGCCTCTACTAAAACTGGACTTAAAGCAGACCCATCCATAGCTGAAATCATCGAAATAGAGCGCAACATTCGCTTAACGGAATATACCGGAGGAAATATTCACTTGACAGGTGTTTCGACTGCAGAGGGAGTTAAATTGATTCGTCAAGCAAAGAAAAATGGACTTTCGATAACCGCTGATGTACATGTTGCGAATTTAACTTATACAGAAGAAGACGTACTAGGATTTGATACAAACTTCAAAGTTATGCCTCCACTTCGTTTTGAATCGGATAGAAAGGCACTTTGGGCAGGTATTCTTGACGGAACAGTTGATTGTATTGTTTCAGATCACAGACCGCATGATAAAGAAGAAAAAGACCTTGAATTTGATCTAGCAGACTTCGGAACCATTAATTTACAGACCGTTTTTTCTAGCTTAAGAAGCACTCAAGAATATAATCTTGATAAAATAATTAGTACGTTGAGCATCGGCCCACGAAAAGTTCTTGACATGCCAATTCAACCAATCCAAGAAGGAAGTCCCGCAGACATTACACTTTTCTCACCAGACGCTGTTTGGAACTTCACAAAAGACAATTTATTTTCAAAAACCACCAATACTCCCCTTCTAAACGAAGAATTAACTGGAGAAGTTCATGGAGTTATCAATAATGGTAAATTAGCATTAAAAGAATTGATTAATGGCGAAGCGTAATTTCATAAAGCAGTTTTTTAAAGACAAAAAAATGGTTGGTGCGGTAAGTCCAAGCACTCGATTTTTAGGTGAGAAAATGTTGGAAAATATTGATTTCAATTCCTCTAAATTAATTCTTGAATTAGGACCTGGAACAGGTGTATTCACCGATGAAATCATTAATAGAATGGCTGAAGACGCAATCTTATTGGTTTTTGAGTTGAATGATAATTTCTACGAAACCCTTGCAGAGCGAATTAGAGACCCTCGCGTAAAAATCATCCATGATTCTGCTGAATTTATACAAAAATACTTAGATGAATTAGGAGAGAACACAAAAGCAGATGTCGTAGTTTCTTCTCTTCCATTAATGGTTTTCCCTGAATCTCTTCGAAATGCGGTAGTAAATGCTTCTCACGATTGTTTAAAGAAAAACGGGATGTACGTTCAATTTCAATACTCGCTTCAATCAAAAAAGCTCCTAGAATCAAAATACAAGGATGTTTCCATCAAATTTACTGTGAAAAATTTTCCTCCTGCTTTTGTTTACACTTGCAACAAAGCATAATCAATTCGTTTTTAGTTTAATTTAATTACTATGCAGTTTAGGCGACAAACACTACGTCTGAGTACTTGGTCAAAAATACGGCACACTATTTGGCTAACTTAACTTTATAAAAACGAATGTTATGATAACTCCAAAAGAAATTAAACAGATTCTTGCTCAGAAGAAATTCAAGCAAAAGAGTCACGGTTTCGGATTTGATGCTGGAATAGTAGGCTTAGGTGTTGGTCAAAAAAACAAATCTTCCATTAAGATGTTAAAATAGAGAAACCAATGCTATTGATTTATTAATACTATAAAACTTTATATAAGGCGCTGATTTATCAGCGCTTTTTTATTTACATCTCTCCGTCTCCACCTCCACCTTTCATCTCCTTTTTTTCTTTCCTTTTATCATCAAGGTTTCCAAACTTATAGGATATTGAAAAATAGACTCTTCTTGTCAACCATTTATACTCAGACTGTTGACGAACACCCGTTTGTTCTAAATCTATTTGAAAGTTTCTTGTATTGAAAACATCTGTAACACGCATACCAATCGTTAACGATTTTTTCTTCAGCAAGCGCTTATCAATTGCCAAATCAACGGAAGTCCTTGGATTCACTCTACCTTGCGGAGTTATTCTTGGCGCTTCATAATTACCATTCAATTGGAATGTCGCTGAATTCTTCCAAAAATCAATTGATAAAATGTATTTCGCCCCCCAATTGAATCCACTATTATTCCAATTGGTAGCTGGGTCGTTATTGGTATAATTGATATAATTACCATTTCCTGAGATAGTGTTTTTCATCCATTTAAAAGGCTTGTAAATCACCACAGCCTCAAAACCCGTACTTTCGCTTTTATCAATGTTTTTAAAAGTAACGATTGCAGTATTGTTGTCGTTATAAATCTTAATTCTATTGATCACATCATTGGTAATCCTGTGAAATGCACTCAAGGAAAAAATCAACTTTTTCTTAGTAAAGGAATAGCCCAAATCAAAGGAATGAATGTATTCTGGCTTCAACTCAGGGTTACCGCTTCTTAAATTAAACGGATCGGCATAACTTGTGAATGGATTCAGTTGACGCGAGTCGGCACGATTAATTCGCTTGCTATAGCTCAAGCTAAACTGTGAAACCTTATCTAAATCATACTTTACATGGGCTGAAGGAAATACATTTGCATACGCGTTTTTAAATGTCAAATTACTCGAAATTAATTCTGGCGTTTGCTCAGCGTATTCTCCACGAAGTCCAACCTGATAATTAAACTTTCCTAATTCTTGCCCAAAAACTCCATATAAGCTATAGATGGCTTCACTATAGCGGTAATCAAAATTCGCCAACGTATCTGCGTTGAATACATTAGTTATTGTGTCTCTTGCCTCAGAATAGGTCGAAACATCATCATTTCGTAAAATAACCTTTCCACCAGCTTCTGTTCTTGCTTTAATCTTAGTGAGAATAAAAACTGCATCGGTTTGCGCCGTTGTAATTCTATTGGTTGAATTGTTGTTTAAACGCTGGTTCAATTCCGCCAAACCAGAAGTTGTCTCGTCAGTATTTAAATACAACTGATCATACATACCTTTTTCATTTTCCTTTCTGAATGATTGATTCGCATTGATTGACCATTCTCCTTTCTCCTTCTTAAAGGTCCTTAAATAATTAATATTTGCGTCGAAGTTTGCACTTTTTTCTGGTTCCTTGGAATTTCTATCCCATCGATTAACAAGAAAATCTTCATCATCAAATAGTCGATTTTCTAAATCACCAGTCCGCTCTCTTTTTCCGATATTCCCGGTTGCTGAAAGACCTAAAACATTTCGTTCATTCAAGAAAAAATCCATTCCAAACACAACAGTATGAGACATTTTAAAGTCTGTTCCCAATCGTGATTGAAGCAAACGCGTTGAGCTATCATCTGCTATTAACCGTTCAAGTTCACTCGTGTAATTGCGAGAACCTTCTTGATAATCAAACGAATACCCTAAACTCGTATTGACAATTTTATTTCGGTAACTCACATTTGCATTCCCCTGATACAAATCTCCAGTTGCAGCAGTCGCCGAAATCATTCCGTTGAACCCTTTCAGTTTATTTTTCTTTAAAACGATATTAATAATTCCTGAAGTACCATCTGGATCGTAGCGAGCAGAAGGATTTGTAACTACTTCAATTCGTTCAATTGAATTTGCAGGAAGTGCGTCCAACAAAGATTGACCTTGACTTGATGTTAAGGTACTCGGCCTTCCGTCAATTAAAATAGTAACGTTTCCATCACCTCTCAAGCTAATATTTCCATCCTGATCAATAGAAATTGAAGGGATATTATTTAAAATGTCACTTACATTTCCACCTTGAGCCGTTAAATCATCTGCAACCGAATATACTTTTTTATCAATCCCAGCTTTCAAAACATCCAACGAGCCAGCAGCCGTAACTTCATCCAAGTCGATTGTCTGATCAAATTTCAATTCAATTGTTCCCAATTGAAGAATCTTATCATCTAATAAATCAACCTCAATATCCCTTGTCTCGAAATTTGCATATGAAATACGAATAAAATAAGCTGCTTGCGGAATATTATCAATCGTAAAATCACCAGCTATACCAGTGTATGCTCCTGTAACAACTGTGGAGTCAACAATATCCATCAGGCGCACTGAAGCATATTCAATTAGATTTTTTTCAGCATCAACGATCTTTCCTTGAATGCTTTGCGCGTGAATTCCGATTGATATGAAACTAATAATTGCAAAAATTATATACCTCATCCTAACATTTTAAACTCAAAGGAATTTGCTACTAATCTGGCAACTGGACATCTCCCGGAAATTTCAATCAATCGATTTATCTGATCAAGATCTAAATCCCCCTCAATTTTGACGCTCTTTAAAATTTCCGTTTTATCACCAACTTTCTCTCCCATTTTTAATTCGATTGAAATATTTTTGATATCCCAACCTTTGCGAGAAGCATACATTTTTACTGTAATAATTTTGCAACTAACTAATGCTGACAATAGCATTTCAGATGGTTTTGCCGCTAGGTCCAAGCCCCCTATTTCTAATGGCTCATCAACTAACCATTTATGTCCACGTGCCGAATTCTCAACGGTATACTTATCCTTCAAGATTCCTTTCACTTTTACCATTTTTCTCTCACTTTATCCAACAACTCATTTAATTGTTCAGCCTCCTTATTCGTAAGCCCTTTTGAAATGAAGTTCACTTCCTCCAATTTTTCATCGATTTGAAGTAACAATTCTAATCCTTTCTCAGAAATCTCAACAAATACAATTCGCTTATCACTTTCACAACGTGTTCGAATTATTAATTCCTTCTCAATCAATTTATCCATTAATCGCGTTGTATTAGGCGACTTCTCAATCATTCTTTCTTTTACAACATGCACTGACAAAGGTGTCTTTGCGCCTCTCAGAATACCTAATACATTAAATTGTGCCATAGAAAGACCAAACTGAGACATTAATTGATGCTGTTTACCTCCAATAAAATTTGACGTTATTCGAATATTAACAACAGCCTTTTGTTGCTCCGATGTAAACTTCAAATTATGTGAATCCTCTATTTTCATAGTGCAAATATACCTAATTACCCTGGTAGGAAACTAGAAAATTTGTTAAGTATCAATTCAGTTATCATTATAAACAACCGAAATATCCTGTTCCGCTGGTTTTACAATCCTGAGGTAGAAAACTTTCACAGTATTTCTATTCCAACGAAACCCTCGAAAAACATTACTCTAACCATTACCTAATTCAAACAAATTAACAGTACCTTAGACTAATGAAAGATTTCAGCGTAATTTTTATTCTCTTAGCACTTGTTGCCGAAGTTGTTGGGACAATAGGTGGATTTGGATCTTCTGTATTTTTTGTACCAATTGCCAATTTCTATTTTGATTTTCATTCTGTATTGGGACTCACTGCCCTATTCCATCTTTCAAGTAATGTGAGTAAGATTTTTATATTCAAGCAAGGATTGAACAAAAAACTACTAATCAATATTGGAGTACCTTCTGTCATTTTTGTAATCGTTGGAGGTGTAGCATCTAATTACATCAGCAATACATATTTAGGTATTGTTTTAGGCGTATTTTTAGTTGGATTCAGTTTGTTTTTTTTAATAAAAAGGCAGTTTGTACTAAATGCAAGTAAAAAAAATGCTGTTATTGGAGGAGCATTGTCAGGTTTTTCCGCTGGTTTACTTGGCACGGGAGGTGCAATTCGAGGCTTGACTATGGCGGCTTTTAATTTAGAGAAGAGTGTTTTTATCGCAACTTCAGCAATGATTGATTTGATGATTGATTTTTCTCGTACGATTGTTTATTACAACAACGGATACATGCATTTGCATGATTTAAAATACGTTCCCTTTTTATTCTTAGTTGGAATTGTTGGTTCATATATAGGGAAAAGAATTTTAGATCGTATTCCTCAATCTAAATTTCGAAGGTTGTCGCTAGTTCTCATTCTTTTGGTTGGAATAACAACAGTTATCCAGTTTTTCACGAAGAGTTCTATTATTTAGAATTGAAAACTCAAGAACAATCTAACATAATTGTTAGTGATTTTATCGTTAGTTCGACCTTGGTTTATTAAACCAAATCTATAATCTGCTTTATAAATCAAATATTTGAATTTTACAGGTTTTCAGGATATAATCGTAGAAAAGTCTATAAGTTTAGCAATTTTGAATACAATACCTCGTATTGACATACAACTTTTCCAATATCAAAATCTTTTGCTCTTTCATAGGCATTCGCTTTAAACCCATTCATTGTTCCTTCATCTTTGAGCATGAAAAGAGCATTTTTAGCCATATCTTCTACATCACCTACTTCAGACATAAAACCAGTTTTTCCATGAACATTTACCTCTGGAATTCCACCCGTATTTGATGAAATTACCGGAACTCCTTGAGCCATAGCTTCCAAGGCCGCTAACCCAAAACTTTCCGTTTCAGAGGGTAAAATAAATACATCCGCCATTTCTAAAACATGCTGAGTATCTCTAACCTTTCCAATAAAGGTTACACGGTCGCACAAACCTAATTCACGACATAAAACCTCTAATGAATAACGCTCGGGACCATCACCTGCAAGCAACAATTGCGATTTCTTTTTCTCATTTACCAAACCAAACATTTTCAAAACATCTTGAACACGTTTTACTTTTCTGAAATTAGAAACGTGGCAAAATATTGGTTCATCGTCTTTCGCAAAACGCCTTCTTTTTTCTACATCAACAGGTTTAAGGTCGTTAATGGGAATAAAATTGGGAATCACTTGGATTTCTCGCGTTGTTTTAAAGTGTTTATAAGTATCACTTTTCAAGCTTTCAGAAACAGAAGTCACTGCATCTGACTGATTTAAACAAAAAGTAATCACCGGTTCAAAAGAAGCATCTTTTCCTACCAGCGTAATGTCTGTACCGTGCAATGTTGTTACAAAAGGTATATTGATTCCTTGAGATTTAAGGATTTCGCGCGCCATAAAAGCAGCTGAAGCATGAGGAATAGCATAATGTACATGTAAAATATCTAGATTTTCATGTTTTGCAACGTCCACCATTTTACTTGCCAATACAGTTTCATATGGCTCATAATCGAACAGAGGATAATCTGAAACAGTCACCTCATGATAAGTGATGTTTTCTCTAAAACTACCTAGACGAACTGGTTGCGAATACGTTATAAAATGAATCTTATGACCTTTTTTCGCTAAATACTTCCCTAATTCTGTCGCTACAACTCCACTTCCTCCATAGGTCGGATACAATACTATTCCAATATTCATGCAATTATTCTATTTGATGCACTCAAAAGTAATTTTAATATTGATAAAGGACAATTGATATTGATAATTGTAGCACGAATAAGTCTCTGAGCATTGAATTCTTAATTTCTCTTTAGAACATGTCTTCATATCTTGAGTCTCTTATTCTTGAGGCTGCCTTTCACTTACTTCTTCCTTGTATTTAAAGCATCATAAATTACATCCTGAATTTCAGTTCGAATATTCATTTTAACAATTTTCCAATTTTCAGCATCGGTGTACACACGATTTGAAAGAAACACGTAATTCACTTTGTTTTCAGGATCAGCCCATGCTAAAGTTCCCGTAAAACCTGAGTGCCCAAAACTGGAAAGGGAAACAGCGCTACTTGCAGGACCTCCAACTCTATTTATTGTAGGCTTATCGAATCCAGCTCCTCTTCTATTGGATGGGCAAAATTGGCAACCCGTATAGCGTTCCACAACAGCTGGAGCGATGTAATTCTCATATCCAAAACTTCCCTTATTTAAAAACAACTGCATCAACTGTGCTAAATCACTCGCATTGGCAAAAATTCCAGCGTGACCGCCAACTCCTCCCATCATAGCTGCTCCCTGGTCGTGCACAAAACCATGAATCTGTTGTTTTCTAAAAATAACATCATTTTCTGTTGGTGTAATCTGGGACTTATTGAAATAGCGCAAAGGATTGTAACACATATACTTCAATCCCATCGGCTTATAAAACTCATCCTCTACAAATTTATCCAATGACTTACCTGATTTCTTCTCTATGATTTTCTTTAAGAAATAATACCCTACGTCCGAATACTTATACTTAGGTGCATTAAGAGTTGTCGCTAGTATATCAGCATAAATTTGATCAGTGTAATCTGTTTTTATCCATAAATCCTCTCCAACTTGAGTATTATAATCCAAACTCTGTTTTGAGGCATAAATTTCCGGTTTTAACTGCCATCCAGACAGCGTTTTGGTATAAAATGGAATCCATGGAACCAATCCGGCCTGATGCGCCATCATATTTTTAATGCGAATTGGTCCATACCGCGTTCCTTCCACTAATTCTGGAATCAAATCTTGTAATTGATTATCTAAATTCACTTCTCCCTTTGATTCTAAATACATCATTGATAAGGTTGATGCCGCAATTTTAGTCACAGATGCTATATCATAAATATCAGTATTTTGAACAGGCATTGTCGTAGTATCATAAGTATGATTCCCGAACGATTTTCTGTAAACGATTGATCCTTCAAAGGCGACAACAATTTGACAACCTGGGAAGGCTCCTGCAGCAATACTTCGTTCAACGATATCATCTATCTTTTGCAATTTTTGACGAGAAATACCGAGTTCTTCTGGCTGAGAATCTTTCAAGCGACCTGCTGATTTCACCTTTTCTCCTTTTCCTCGTCCGAAAGTAGCATTTACAGTAAATGGCAATCGCCCTGCACTTTCATAAGTTCCCATTAAAAACTGCCCCATTCTATCCTGAAGAAGCTCATGGTTTTCATATCCAACAACAACGGTTTGAATATTTGATAAATCACAATTCTCCTTCAATACCAAAGGGTTTCCGAACAATGCAACAATATTTTTCTTTGCTGGTGATAGAACATTCAACCATTCTCTCCATTTAGAAGGCATTCCATAATCATTTTTTGCACGTACAGAAGTTGCATGTAGCGAGGTAATCACCATATCAAATAATTGTACCGAATCCTTCCATTTCAAGGCTGATTCTCCATCTTTAAAGTGAACATGTCGAATTGGAGTAACTAAATCCATTGAGTTCTCCAAATTTGGCGCTTCATTTCCTATCGTTACATGAACAATCTTCTGGTCAAAGCGACGGATAGGAAATAAATCATTTTCATTTTTCACTACTGTGATTGCTTTTTCAAACAACGCTTTTTTCGTCCATTCAATTTCCTCGGCCGTGTATTTCTTAAAATCTTTTGGAGCTATAATCGCCTTGTGCTTTGCCATTAATACCTTTGCACATCTTCGATTGATTTCCTCAAGTGGTATTTCACCCGAATTCACTTTCTTTTCTATCGCGTCAATTGCATCACCAACACTTTCCGGAAATAGCAAAATATCACATCCTGCTTGAAACGCTTTTACTACAACATCTACTTTTCCATAACGATCAGCCACAGCTTTCATTCCTAATGCATCACTAATTATCAATCCTTTAAATCCAAGTTCACCTATCAAATATTTCTGTATTGTCAATGCCGACAAACTGCTAGGGGTTCCGGATGGATCTAAAGCGGGAACATTTAAATGCCCAATCATAACTGAAGAAGCGCCAGCGCGAATTCCAGAACGAAATGGGAAGAAATCAATCGCATTTATTTGAGCATATGTGTTGTTTACAATTGGTAATTCCAGATGTGAATCAACATCTGTATCCCCGTGACCTGGAAAATGCTTAATACTCGTTAAAACACTTTGCTTCTCCATTCCTTTTACAGCCGCCTCAACGTGTGCAGCAACATCCTTCGGATTTTCACCATAAGCTCTAAAACCGATAACTGGATTGTTTGGGTTACTATTTACATCGGCAACAGGTGCAAAATTGATATGAATACCTAACTCACGGCATTCTTGCCCCATCATTTCCGCAATTCTCTCTGTCAATTCGACATTGTCAGCTGCACCAATTGTATAATTATATGGAAATCGATCCGCATCTTCTAATCTCATGCTCACTCCACACTCCGCGTCCATTCCAATCATTAAAGGAATCTTTGCCTTAGATTGAAATCGTTTTATACTTGACTGTAGGTTTGATTTATTCCCCTGAAAAAATATTATTCCTCCGACTTTATCTCTTACAACTAAAGAATCAATTTCTCTATAATGCGCCTCATCTTTTCCAGAATATGCCGCGACCATAAAAAACTGTCCAATTTTTTCACGTAAAGTCATTGATGCTAATTGTTCATCAACCCACAAATTGGTCGCAACGGGCTCGGCAATAAAAACTTCCTTTTCTATCGGTTTACTTTGGAATGCCATTACAGCTACAGCCGTTAAAAGCGATCCGGTAAAAATTATTTTCTTGGAGAGGAATTTCTTCATAACTTCAAATTTAATACATGAATCATCAATTATGAAACGCATGTTGCAGAGTTATTCACAATCGATTGGAGATACAGCAAGAATTGTGCCTGACGGTTTGTCACACCTCATAAAAAGGCATAATATTTGGGGAAGTTTAACAGATTTCCGAGAGAATAATTCGTAAATTTGTTAGTCAGTAAAAAATATGAAATTTCGATTCCTAAATAAGACCATTCAAAATCAACGGTTCAATTACAATCCGATGTATTACGACGAGCGTAAAGAACGTTTGGACCGTAAAAGAGAGCAGTATCAAAAGTTAGAGGACAACACTATTTCTGATGCTGAGCGTCGCGAACTATTTCGTGAGAATTTGAAGGAAGGATTTTCACGAGCGCACTATCGACAAACACAACAAAGAAGCTCTAACATTCGTGTTTTGATTTTAATTGGACTTATCCTTGTATTGGGTTATTTCGTTTTTAATGGAGTAAATGAAGTAGATACAGTCGTTAAAAAATTATGGTGATAAATGAGTGATATTATTCAATTATTGCCCGATCACATTGCCAATCAAATTGCGGCTGGAGAGGTTATTCAACGACCAGCTTCTGTTGTAAAAGAATTGCTTGAAAATGCCATTGATGCCAACGCAACGAAAGTTGATGTGAACATTAAGGACGCCGGAAAAACACTCATTCAAGTTGTTGATAACGGAAAAGGAATGAGCAAGTCAGATGCGATACTTTGCTTTGAGCGTCATGCAACAAGCAAAGTTCGAAAAGCAGATGATTTATTTGCTTTGACGACGAAAGGATTTCGCGGGGAAGCTTTGGCTTCAATTGCAGCTATCGCTCATGTAGAAATGAAAACCAAACAGGCTGATCAAGCAACCGGAACTAGAATTATTATTGAAGGAAGTAAAATAACCAAGAACGAAGAAGTTGTTTGTCCAAACGGAACTTCTTTTGAAATCAAAAACCTATTCTACAACGTCCCTGCCCGCCGTAATTTCTTGAAAAAAGAATCTACAGAATTCAGACATATTTTGGATGAATTTGAACGCATCGCTTTGGCACATCCTGCATTGCATTTAACCCTAAGTCACAATGGAACGGAAATTTACAATTTGTATTCTGAAGTTTTACGCAAACGAATAGCGAACATTCTTGGAGCTGGAAGCAATGATAAACTTGTTCCAATTGACGAATCAACTGATATAGTTGAATTAAAAGGATATATTTTAAAACCAGAACACGCGCGTAAAACACGCGGAGAACAGTATTTCTTTGTGAACGATAGGTTCTTTAAAAGTTCTTACTTCAATCACGCCATTACAAAAGCATTTGATGGATTGATAAAAAACGGCTTGTTTCCAGGCTATTTTTTGTATCTAACGGTAGACCCACAGAAAATTGATGTGAATGTTCATCCTACAAAGACGGAAATTAAATTCGAAGAAGATAAGTTCATCTATGCGATTATTGTAAGTAGCATTCGCCAAGCATTGGGTAAATACAATATCGCACCCACTTTGGATTTTGAACCAGAAAACAGTTTTGAAATTCCACATTCAATGCGCTCTCAAACACCTATAGAACCAACTGTTCGTGTAAATGAGAATTACAATCCATTTTCCTCTAATGCAGGTAAAATATCGAGCTATACAGGTAAAACTTCTGAGAATCAAACTTCAGGAATTACAAGTCATGGATTTGGTCAAGAATCTGCAAAAACAAGTGATTGGGAGAACTTTTATACGATTGAAGAAGAAGATAAAGTGGAGAATTTAGACCTTGGATTAGAAACGCGAGATCAGTTGTCCTATATCATCAAAGGAAATTACATTTTTACTCCATCAAAGACGGGCCTAATGGTAATTCATGCCAAAAGAGCAATTGAACAGATAGTTTACACAGAAATATCTAATTCATTTATTACCAATCCAATAACCTCACAATCCTTACTCTTCCCGATTGAGAAAGAAGTATCGAAAAGTGAGAAGAATACTTGGTTGGAAAATCGATCTATTTTACATCAATTGGGTTTTCAAAGTTCGTTTAACGAAGATACATTGTTAATTAACGCGGTACCTTCCGTCTTGCAAGAGGAAACAATTTCAAATTCAATTGACGAGATTTTTTCTACTATTGCCTATCAAGAAGTTGAAAGGGGGGATTTGGCGCACACACTTATTGGAGCTATTGCAAAATCAGCTTCGTTAAAGAAATTAAATTTATCAACAGACGAAATGATTCAATCCTTGATTGATCAGCTTTTCCAATGCGAAAACCACACCTACTCGCCTCGAAATAAAAAAATTATAGAAACGATTTCATTAGACGAAATACATCAAAAATTAAAGTAAATGTTTAGAAATATTCCACCTGTAACGAAAAATTTGTTGTTGTTGAACATAATGTTCTTTGTGGTTTCTGTTGTTTTAGCACAGAACGGAACAGATATTTCACGCATGCTTGGAGCACATTATTTTAACTCCTTCTTGTTTCAGCCTTTTCAAATTGTGACGCACATGTTCATGCATAGCATCACAGATTTCTTTCACATCCTTTTTAACATGCTTCTTCTTGTAATGTTCGGAGGACACCTTGAAAGAATATGGGGAAGCAAGCGCTACTTTATCTTTTACATCGCCTGCGGATTAGGTGCAATTGTGCTATACAATTCAATTGGTATGTTTCAAATTTATGAATTAAAAAATGCCTTGGTTGCTGACGGGTATGATTTAAGAATTCTAAACAATCAACTTGCAGCTGAAAACTTCGATAGCATTCAAATACACTCCTTTGCAAGTCAAGAATTACTTCAAGAGTATATTAACCTCTCTTTTAGTACGTTAGTTGGAGCGTCAGGTGCTGTTTTTGGTTTATTAGCAGGTTTCGCTATGTTATTCCCGAATACAGAATTAATGCTTCTTTTCCCTCCAATTCCAATTAAAGCAAAGTATTTAATCGGTGGTTATCTTGCCTTTGAAATATACAGTAGTATTTATCGTTCTGGAGATCAAATAGCTCACCTAGCGCATGTTGGAGGAGCTGTTGTAGGAATTATCATCATACTTATTTGGCGTAAACGCGACCGCTCAAACTTTTATTAATATGCAGACTGAACGCACATTTTTAGACGATCTTAAATATCAATTTAAACATGGAAACATGGCAATTCGTCTGATTTTCATCAATGTAATTGTCTTTTTAGCCATTCGAATTGTAGATGTTTTTGTTGAATTATCTAGTTCAACAGGAAGTTCATTTATGAGCGATTTTGTAAATCCAATATTCGCTCTTCAAACGGATGCTTACGGCTTCATTACTCACCCATGGGGCTTATTCACAAGCATGTTTACGCATTACGACTTTTTACACCTAGCATTCAATATGATTTTCTTATTCTTTGCAGGAAAATTATTCGAACAATTGTTTGATCAAAGACGATTGCTGTACACCTATCTACTTGGAGGGATTTTTGGGGGAATTTTAGAGATTATTGCGCATGCCGTTTTTCCTAAGCTTCAAATGTCAAGTGACTTTGTAATTGGCGCTTCTGGTTCAATTATGTCTATTTTTGTTGCAATTGCATTTTACCGCCCCAATCTAAAAGTCAATCTTTTTGGCATTTTACCAGTTCGTATTATCATTCTTGCTGGATTGTATATTTTATCTGACATTCTTGGACTTGGAAATGCAGATGGGACTGCACATTTCGCGCACATCGGTGGTGCAATTTTAGGTATGTTGTCCGTACAAAACCCACACAGCTCTTCAAACATCGTATTACAAGCAGAAAAAATTGGGATTTGGTTAAAATCACTATTTAAGCGTTCATCACAACCTAGAATGAAAGTGAAAAAAGGAGGTCAATCTGCAGGCCGTCCAAAAACTGACGAACAGTATGTAGCTGAAGCCAAAGAACGCCAAGACACTATTGATAAAATTCTAGATAAAATATCTAAATCAGGCTACGAATCATTAAGCAAGAAAGAAAAAGAATTCCTTTTCAATCAGAGTAAAAAATGATAAAATGGCTAAGGCAAATCTTTAATTTTAGATCTCTTCTTGTTATAATAACAATTGGAGCGCTGACCTTATTGACTTTCGCATATCTAACTCCTTTTATTCACCCTGGTACAATTCCACTATTACCAATGGTAGGACTCACTTATTGGATCATTTTTAGTGTTGTATTATTTACATTGATTCTTTGGACTTTCATGCGATCTAGATGGGCTCTAATAATCGTAGCTTTTATTCTAATTGGTGGAAAGTTACATTTTAGAACCTTTTCCTTTGGAAGTGATGAAGTCAACCAAAATGAAACAGAACTACATATAATGAGCTACAATGTGCGTTTATTTGACTTGTATAATCTTGTTCCCGCTAACAGTTTTAAAACACGTGATAAAATTTTCAAGTATTTAAAAGAACGTAATCCTGATGTCGTTTGTTTTCAAGAATTCTACCATCAGGATGCACCATCTAAATTTGTTACGCGAGACACGATTAAACAAATCCTGTCTACAATTGACATTCACGAGCGCTACGCCTTTAAAATGAGTGGACATCAAAACTACGGAATTGCCGTTATGTCGAAATACCCAATTATTGAAAAAGGAAATGTTGCTTTCCCATCCGACCACTCGTCAGCAAACTATTGCATTTATACTGATATTGTTAAAAACAAAGACACATTCAGGATATACAATGTCCACCTGCAATCTATTAAGCTTCAGAAAGATGATTACGCCCTGTTTGATGAAAACAACACTCATTCTGCAGAGCAATCGTCCAATGTATTCAAGTTAATACAAAAAATAAATCAGGCCTATCCTGTGCGAGCTGAACAAGCTGAAATTATCATGAAGCATGTGAAAAACTCAAGGTTTCCTGTCATCATTTGTGGGGACTTCAATGACACACCCCTCTCCTATTGCTACAACCAGTTTAGTGCACTCTTAATTGACGCCTTTAGGAATACTTCAAAAGGAATTGGTGCCACTTATTCTGGAAAAATTCCAGTTGGAAGAATCGATTATATTTTTCACTCAAAATTAATAGGCTCAAAAGATTTTGTTATTCAAAAAGAAGCGCTGAGTGACCATTACGCTATCGATTGCAAGCTTTTTATTAAGAAGGAGGATTAAATTGGATTTTAAAATAGTAGGATATTCCGATTTCAGTCGAATATAACATTCATGAAATGAATGTCTTTGCGTTCTTTATTATCACTAACACGTATTACCTAATCTTTGTGGACTTTGCTTTTAAAATCCGTAAATTTGCTCTAATTCAACGAAAAAAAACTCCATGTTAATTGAAATAAATCCTGATAATATTGATAGAAGACTTCTTGAACAAGCGGTAGACTATATCAAGAAAGGTGGAATAATAATTTTTCCTACAGATTCTGTTTACGCCATGGGATGCGATTTGTTCAACAAAAAAGCATTGAACAATTTGGCGACGTTGAAAGGTTTAAAGCTTAAAAAAGCCAATTTCTCCATCATTTGTTCTGATTTAAGTGATTTATCCCATTATGTGAAACACATTGACCGTCCAACATATAAGATATTAAACAAGGCCCTGCCAGGACCATTCACTTTTATTCTTACCGCAACCAATGAAATCCCTCGACTGTTTGACACGAACAAGAAGGAGGTAGGAATACGAATTCCGGACAATAAAATCATCACAGAAATAGTAAAATTACTGGGGAACCCAATAGCAACTACTTCACTACACGATGATGAAGATAAGATCTTAGATTACTTCATTGATCCTTATGAAATCTATCAGCGATACGATGATAAAATCGATTTCATTATTGACGGCGGACTTGGAAATTTAGACGCTTCGACTATTGTTGATTTTACAGATGGACAACCTGAAATCATTCGTCAAGGAATTGGAAAAATTGAATTATGATTTTAGTTATAGATTGTGGTAGTTCAAAAACCAAATACATTGAGCAGATTGTTGATGATTTTATAGACTTTAAACCGTGTCGTTTAATGGATTTTGAAGAAGAAGTTCTTCAAGATGTTAAGGGTGTCATTATTTCTGGCGCACCACTATTAATTACTGAGGTTAACATGGAGCCCTATTTGGAAAAGATGAAATGGGTCACTTCTACATCACTTCCGGTATTAGGGATTTGTTTTGGGCATCAATTGATGGGAATCTTGCATGGTGCTTTTGGCTCAAAAATGCGCGAGGATAGAGACTGGCAACTTGTTGAAGCATTTGAAGATTCACCGCTGTTTAATCGATTACCAAATGAAATCGAAATGATGGAAGATCATTGTGAAACAATCTCAATTCCCGAAAACTTTCTATTAATCGCATCTTCAGATGCTTGTGTTAATGAAGTAATGCAGCACAAAGAGAAACCTCTTTATGGAGTTCAATTCCATCCAGAGGTTTCCGGAAATCACGGAAGAATTTTGATAGAGAATTTTGTAAATATTTGTCTTGAAGGCCCTATTAATTCAGGCAAATAGACTTTTCAACAAAAAATAAAGGAAAGCTATTTCACTACTCCATTTTTAATTTCATTGAAAACCTTAATTTAGAAGTGTTCTTTCGTGTTTGTCACGAATAAAAAATAAAACATGATTTTAAACCGTATTTGGATTGGAATGTTCATTATTGCGATGGTTGTTGCGTTAAGCAAACTCATTTTCTGGCAAGATATGAATATTTTCCAGAATATAGTGGATGCATTGTTCAATGCTGCAAATACTGGGTTCACAATGTCATTGGGACTTACTGGTATATTGTGTTTTTGGATGGGAATCATGAAAATTGGAGAAAACGGAGGTGCAATTGCCATCTTAACTCGATTTATTTCTCCGCTTTTTCAGAAAATATTCCCAGAAGTACCTAAGGACCACCCTGCTAACGGCGCAATGATGATGAATATAAGTGCGAACATGCTAGGATTGGATAATTCAGCGACTCCAATGGGATTAAAAGCGATGAAGGAATTACAAACATTAAACCCGGAAAAGGAAAAGGCTACAAACGCACAAATAATGTTTTTAGTTCTAAATACTTCTGGACTAACCATCATTCCAGTTTCGATATTCGCATTACGTGCAGAATCATCTTCCCCTACGAGTGTCTTTCTTCCTATTCTGATAACCACCTTTATATCAAGTCTTTTTGGATTAATTATTGTCGGCTTACGTCAACGCATTAATCTTCTTAACAAAACTATTCTTCTTTACATTGGTAGTTTAACTTTGTTTATAATAGGTTTAATAACCTATGTGATTTATAACCCCGATAAGTCTGAAGTAATTTCAAAGGTTGGTGGAAATCTACTAATATTTACAATTGTGGTTCTATTCATGCTTCTTGCTTACCGAAAAAAGGTAAATGTTTATGAATCCTTTATTGAAGGTGCTAAAGAAGGTTTTGAAGTAGCGATAAAGATAATCCCCTATCTAGTTGCCATGTTAGCAGCAATTGCTGTTTTACGCGCTTCAGGCGCTCTAGATGAGGCTTTCAATGGGATTAAAATGGCTGTAGTTTATTTGGGTATCACCGTTACTGAATGGGTGGATGCTTTACCGGTTGCATTTATGAAACCATTAAGCGGAGGTGGTGCTCGCGGAGCCTATGTTGAAGTAATGAATAATTTTGGAATTGATTCCATGCAAGAAAAAATTGCAGCAACAATGCAAGGAAGTACAGAAACAACATTATATGTTGTGGCAGTGTATTTTGGCTCGGTTGATATAAAAAAATCCAGATATGCAGTTGGTGCTGGATTACTTTGTGACCTAGTAGGAATTATAAGTGCAATATTTATTTCGTATCTTTTCTATACAAATGGCTAGTTGGTTTAAGCGGAAAACGCGAACATATAATCCCGAAGAATTGCAAAAGATTCAATTGAAATCAATTGACTACCCTGCAAAGATTGTATTAGCTTGGACAAAAGCCATTGAAGGAAATGATGAATTCCTTTTGTGGTTAAAAGACAATGGTTATCCAGAATTAGTCATGGCAACGTATGCTATTTACCTCAAAGACGATGCGCGATCGTGGCTTCAAAACAATGGCTATGCCCATTTAATGGCAATGATTAATGCTGCTGAAGGAAATGAAAGTGCTCAAAAATGGTTATTATCACACCAATTTGACTTGTTATATCATATGGCACTGGCAATTGAAGATGAACGAGAAAGCGCGCTATGGATTGCAAAAAATGCCACGCAAGATATTTTCTTATTAACGAAAACAATCAAAAAAGTAAAAGACAATATTGAGGAAAATCATAATGATATTCACTCGTTTAGAAAAGATCTTTAAAATTAAATTTGAAATGATTAAATCGAAAAAATTAGTAGTCATATTACCTGCATATAACGCTTCAAAAACATTAGAGCAGACCTATCGTGAGATACCTTTTGACATCGTCGACGAAGTTATATTGGTTGATGATAAAAGCTCTGACAATACTGTAGAAGTAGCGAAATCAATAGGGATTACTCACATTATTTCGCATGAAACAAACAAAGGATATGGGGGGAATCAAAAATCATGTTACAATAAAGCGCTCGAATTAAATGCTGATATTGTAGTTATGTTGCACCCAGACTATCAGTATACTCCTAAATTAATTGAAAGTATGGCTCACCTAATTTCAAATGACGTTTACCCGGTTGTGATCGGATCACGGATATTGGGTAAAGGAGCACTAAAAGGCGGTATGCCAATGTATAAATATATAGCCAATCGGTTCTTAACCCTATCTCAAAACATATTAATGAATCAAAAGTTGTCGGAATATCACACTGGTTATAGAATGTTTTCTGCGGATGTACTAAGATCGATTAATTACAACATCAATTCAGACGATTTTATTTTTGACAATCAAATGTTGGCTCAAATTTTTTACAAAGGATATGAAATCGCCGAAATAACCTGTCCAACAAAATATTTTGACGAAGCTTCATCGATAAATATTCAACGAAGTACCACCTACGGTTTCGGAGTACTTGGAGTATCCTTTAAATATTTCTTTAATAAAATCGGCATCGTAAAATCTAAAATATTCCACCAAGAACAAAGTTGAACTCGCTAAATCAAATGATTCTTCAATTATTTTCATTTATCACTAGAAGCAATAGAAATGCGATATTATTCTTTGTAATAATTTCATCATTTTTTTTTGTAGGAAATAACCACCTACATCTTTTTGATTGGGATGAAATAAATTTCGCTGAATCTTCGCGTGAAATGATTGCTAGTTCGAATTATTTAAAAGTTCAAATCAACTTCACCTCTTTTTGGGAAAAACCGCCGTTATTTTTTTGGATGCAAGTGCTATCAATGAAAGTGTTTGGTATTAATGAGTTCGCAGCTCGTTTCCCCAATGCATTATTTGGTTTCTTTTATCTAATTACATTTTACTTTATTGGTAAATCTCATTTTAATGCCAAATTTGGAATAATTTGGGCTCTTCTGTTTTTCGGATCACTATTACCACATTTGTACTTTAAATCTGGAATAATCGATCCAGTTTTTAATTTCTTCATATTCCTCTCAATTTATTTCATGATAATTTCATTTAAGGGTGAGTATAAACAGTTTGCTTTGTTTGCTTTTCTATCTGGTATTTTCAGTGGACTTAGTGTTTTGACAAAGGGGCCAGTCGGATTTCTAATACTCGCGCTAACGTTTATGGCATACATCGTCATAAAACGTTTTAAAGTTCTTCCAAATTATAAATCGATCTTACTTTTCTCTTTAGGACTTATAGCCACTTTGAGCGTTTGGATTGGTATTGAATATTATAGCAATGGTTGGGAAATTCTAATTCAATTTATAGAATATCAACTTGACTTATTTAATTCTGGAGTTGCGGGACATGAACAACCATTTTATTATCATTTTGTTGTGGTGTTTTTTGGGTGCTTTCCTATTTCAATTTTTGCTCTACCACTATTCTTTAAAAAAAGTAATGCTATTTCGTACGATCTAAAAGCATGGATGCTGTGCCTATTTTGGGTTGTAATGATTCTATTCAGCATTACAACAACGAAAATTATTCATTACTCATCACTTACCTACATCCCGCTTTCCTTTGTTGCTGCATTGTTTTTTCACCGAGCCGAAATGAAAGAACTCAAGTTCAGTAAAATTATTCTTAGACTTTACTTAATAGTTGGCTTAATTGTTGGAATTATCATTACGGTATTGCCAGTGATTTTAATTAATAAGGAGTTTATTATACCTTACATTAAAGATCCTTTTGCGGTAGACAGCTTGCAAACAACTCTTGATTGGAGCGGGTATGAATTTATAATCGGTCTATTCTTTATTATCTGTGTTGTATTATCATACTTACATCTGATAAAATCCAATTTCAATAAAGCGCTTATTACTATTTCTGGATCAATGGGGATAACACTATTATCAATTTTGTTTTTTATACTCCCAAATATTGAGGAATTTACGCAAGGACCTGTTATTCGTTTCTATCAAAAATTGGAGAAAAAAGATTGTTATGTTGACTCCTTCGGTTATAAAAGTTATGCGCAATACTATTACTTCAAGCAGCCAAATGGACTTTCAGAAAAAAGAAAAGATAAAGAATGGCTACTTAATGGAGACATTGATAAGCCTGTATTCCTTGTTTCCAAATCGACAAATACTGAGCTAGACAATCATCCAAATTTTAAATTTATTAGAAGAGAAGGTGGGTTTAACTTTTATAAACGAGAAATACCTAGGTTAAGGTAAGAACCATCAATAAAACAACTCTACTGTTGTTGCACCTTTTCCATATTCACCATAATCTGCGTCGTAAAATTTTAAATCATCTAACTTCTCTAGATATTTTCTGACTTCGTGTTTAAGCACTCCTTCTCCAACACCATGTATTGCAACGATTTTCCGCATTCTCTTTGAGCGGGCCTTGTTTAAAAACAACTTGAAGGCGTTCATTTGCTTGTTAATAATTTCGGTGTTTGATAATCCTCTGTGAGAATCTGTTAACGACTCAATATGTAAATCAATTTCCCAGTAATTATCTTGAACAGCTTCGGAATTTGCTTTCTCTTTTCTTATCGAATGTTGAATCTTTGTGCTAGAAGTCTCCCCTTCCAGAAATAAAGCATCACCATCTCCTAATTTATAATCTACTTCATGAACAGGTGCAATTTCGGATTTCAAATATGGTTTTCTAAACCCATCTTGGTCTTCTACAATATAGCGTGAACTGGAATCAATTTCCACTACCACTCCTCCACCTATTTCATGAAGGAAAACCACCTTTTGACCTATTTTAAAACTCATTTGAAAAACCACTCAAGGTTGAGTGTAAAGAACAATATAACAGGAGCTGCGAATGAAAGCATCCAAAGCAAAACTAGAATGATTTTAAAGAAAATTGAAGCATCCTGTTTCAAAGGAACTTCTAACATACTATTAACTTGACTAGCCATTACTGGATCTGACTCCTCTGTACTAACTTGATCCAAAAATTTCCTTAAAGCTGGAGTATGCTCTAAAACTACGTTTTTAATCTTCACATAGTCTCTGTTACTCAACAATTTATACGTCGTTGAAAAATTAACTTCATCATCCTTTAACTCTTTGTGGACCTGATGTTTTTTCTGCAGTGCACGAACCCTAAACCCCATAAAGAAGCCGAATAACATTACAACATAACTATCTAAATACCATCCAACCGCAATCATGAAAATGGATGAAATCAACGCGAATATCATTAAGAAAAACTCGTTGTTTTTTCTAAAGAGCAACTTAAACATTTGGCCTCCATCTAAAGGATCAAGCGGTAATAGATTGATAATGTTCAGTAATAGAAACAAAAAGCCGAGATTCATTAACCATTCATTTTGAATCTCTGCAGCGTAATACATCACAGCAGTACCAATTGCAACTCCAGGAAAAGGACCTGCAGCAGTAACAATAAAGCTTTGTTTTTGAGAATATCGTGTTTTCGAACCCTGTACGAATGCTCCCATCAAAGGAACAAAAAGCATTCTAACATTTTTATATTTAAACAATTTCATCGTAATGAAATGTCCCAATTCATGAATAATTAATACAACAAGAAGACTAATAATGAAATTTACTTCATCACCTAAAAGCAGTAAAAAAACTAGAACGAATAATACCATGGAAAAGATAGTCAACGACAATCCACCTTTCGGCTTTTCTTCAATTAGCTCTGGTTTAGTAGGGTAAAAATCAAAATCTTCCATATAATCTCCTAAAGTTATCGAGAAAATTCAGAACTATTACCGTGCCAAATGTTATTTTTTCTGAAATTTTGCAAAATCCTTAGCAAAATAGGTTAAAATTCCATCAGCACCAGCCCGGCGAATACTCAATAACATTTCAGTCATAGCAGACTCATAGTCTAGCCAGCCATTTTGACTAGCTGCATAAACCATAGCGCATTCACCACTTACGTTGTACGCAGTAATTGGGAGATTAAAATTCTCCTTTAACATATGAATCACATCCAAATAACAAATAGCAGGTTTAACCATAATCATATCCGCTCCTTCTGCAATATCCAACTCAGCCTCTATCAATGCTTCACGTTTATTTGCTGGATTCATTTGATATGTTTTTTTATTGCCACTTTTTGGTGCAGAATCCAACGCATCTCGAAATGGATTATAAAATGCACTAGCGTATTTTGCAGTGTAGGACATTATACTTACATCTTGAAAATTGTGCGAATCTAATTCATTTCGAATAAACCCAACTCTTCCATCCATCATGTCACTTGGCCCTATAATATCAGCTCCAGCTTGCGCTTGAGCGACGCTCATTTTTCCTAAAATCGTTAATGTACCATCATTTATTATTTTTCCTCCTTCCACTATTCCGTCGTGACCATCGGAAGAATATGGATCCATTGCAACATCGGTCATCAAGACAATATCTGGAAATTCTTTTTTAATTTGATGGATAGCATTCAGGTAAAAATTATCAGAAGCATAACTATAAGTTGCCAGTTTATCCTTTAATTCTTCCTTAATAACTGGAAAAATATCAAAAGATTGAATTCCAAGTTTAACACAAGAATCTATTTCCGGTAACAAAGTATCCAGTGACCAGCGGTAATTATTAGGAAGGGAATTCACTTCATTTTTAATCCCCTTACCGTCTTCTATAAAAATAGGATAAATTAAATTTTCTACGCCTAATTTTGTCTCCTCCACCATACTTCTTATGGCTGCTGATTTCCTATTTCTTCTTGGTCTTTTCTGCATAATTAAAACTCGTTAAAACAAAAATACGAATTCATCTCAAATAACACTATTATTACTATATTTACACTACTTAACTTTTTTATTATAAAGATGAAACAAATTCCATTTAAACTCATTTTTGGATCACTTATCCTAGCTGCGACAATGGTTTCGTGTGGTTCAGAAGAAGAACCAAAAAAGGCTGTAGAGAAAGATATTCTTGATGAAAACAGCTCTTTCAATACTGTTTTTGACGGGAAAATTTTCAGTATTCCTTCACCAGTGCAAACTGCTTATTTGATTAAGCAACTTGATTTGCCGTTTGATGAGACATTACTAAATAAAAATTCAAACGTTAATAAATATGTTAAGGAATATAATCAAGCTCTCAATCTTGGTATCTATGGAACTGATGTAGGTTATGCTTCGATGTACGAGCAAAAGGATATTACTATGAAATATCTTTCTTCAGTAGAGAAGTTGACATCTGAATTGGGACTTGACATTGCTTTCGATAACGCATTTTTGAAACGTTTTGAGAAGAACAATGGCATTAAGGATTCGATGTTAGTAATCATGTCTGATGCTTACCGTAAATCTGACAATTTCTTAAAACAATCTAGCAGAAAATCAACTTCAGCGTTAATCTTAACTGGCGGGTGGATTGAATCTATTTATTTCGCAACGAAGTTGAACCGTCAGAAACAAAATCCTGATGTTGAAAAACGAATTGGGGAGCAAAAACAATCATTGAATTCAATAATTGATATTTTAACTGAATACAATGACAACAATCAAAATGATTTGTTGATTGCAGAGATGTCTGATTTGAAAGTTTCTTTTGACAAGATTGAAATGAACTACCAATACTCTGCCCCAGAGACGGACAAGGACAAAAAAGTTACAACTTTTACACATACCTTGGAAATTAAAATAGACGCTAAAATTTTAGGTGAGATTGAATCAAAAATCGAAGCCATCAGATCAAACATTATAAAAGGTTAAACCATGAAAGTATTAATCGTATTAGGAATTGCACTTTTTTCGTTTACAAATTCATTTGCGCAAGATTGCGAAGGAATTGTAAAAACATGTGAATCATATTTAAAGAAAAATACTGGAGGAAGAGATTTTATTTCCGATGGTCAAGTGTATACAGCTTTCTTAGATAGAGAAAAAGCCGAGTTTAAAACGACTTTTTTCGGTGGGACAACCTACCGTATAACTGCTAGTGCGGGTTCTAAAGAAAATTACATCATCTTTACTATTAAAGATCCTGAAGGGAATATTTTATTTTCTAACAAAAACTATAAAAATTCACCTTATTGGGATTTTAAAATCAAAGAAAGTCTTCCAGTCACAATTGAAACAGAATTCGACATGGACTTAAAAGTTTCTGGATGTGCGGTTATGATGATAGGATTTAAAAACTAATCTCCCTAGAATTGAATGAGTGAAAGGATTCTTAGAGCGTTAATGCAGCTTTTCGCAATTATTGCGAAAGTTGATGAGATTAACGATGATAAAGAAACACCGGTTATTCAGAGTACAAAGGGACGACTTATTATTGAGTCCTTTCTTAAATCAGAGCTGAGCTCTTCAGACGTTGATAATTATATCCAAATTTTTGATGAATACTTAGCCGAAACACACGTTAAGTTACTTTCAAAAAATCGTGATCAAAAACGAACTTCTCTTCAGTCTGTAAAAATTCTAAGGATTTGTGACCAAATCAATAAGGAGCTTACACAGCGCCAAAAAGTCATAGTACTTATTCGAATTTTCGAATTCATTGATCGAGATAATGAAATCTCAGAAATGGAATTGAAATTTATTGAAACCGTAGCGGAATCGTTCCATATCAATGATAAGGAGTTTGAAAACATAAAGAACTTTACAAAAGAAGACGGTAAGACAATTGTTGATGCTCCTGAACACATCTATTATTGCGCAAACGAAATTCCAAATTTAGAAAACGCAGTCTGCGAGGTTATTGAAGGGCTGGATGCTAGAATCCATATTTTACATGTAAAAAGTGTCAAAACTTTATTCTTTAGATACTTCGGAAATGATGAACTTTATATCAATGGGCAAATTGTAAACGCTCACCGCACACATGTTTTTAATATCGGATCAACATTAAGAACAGCTAAAAGTGCACAGTTGTTCTACAGTGATTTAATATCGAAGTTGCTAAAGGAACGAATTAGCACCCCTATCTCATTAGAAGTAAATCATGTATCTCTAAAGTTCAAAACTGGAGAAAATGCAGTGAAGAACATTCACTTCGCTACCACATCTGGTAATTTGATAGGTATTATGGGTGGCTCCGGAACAGGAAAAACTACCCTGCTTAATATTCTTAATGGAAGATTACAACCCTCAAAGGGAAACGTTCTCATTAATGGTATTGACCTTCATAAACACCCCGAAAAATTAGAAGGTGTTATTGGTTACGTAGATCAAAATGACGTTCTTAATGATGAACTAACTGTTTTTCAAAACCTCTACTTCAGTGCTAAGCTAAGTATGGGTGGTTTGCAGAAAAAACAAATAATAAGAAAGGTTGTTGATTTACTTAAGACACTGGGACTATACGAGATAAGATACCTAAAAGTTGGAACTGTATTAGAAAAAGTAATTTCAGGTGGGCAACGGAAACGCTTAAACATCGCTCTAGAACTAATTAGGGAACCCTCTATTTTATTTATTGACGAACCAACTTCAGGTCTTTCTAGTCGAGACTCTGACAATATTATTGATTTACTTAAAGAACTTGCTCTACGCGGGAAGCTTATTTTCGCCGTTATCCATCAACCTTCTTCTAATATTTTTAAACTTTTTGACAGGTTAATTATAATGGATCAGGGTGGACTGCCAATATATAATGGCATTCCTATGAACGCAATTGTACATTTCAAATCACATACTTTCAAGGGCAATGCGCATGAGCGAGAATGTAGCTTATGCGGAAATGTTAATCCAGAGCAAATTTTCAATCTCATTGATGCCAAAATCGTTGATGAATTTGGAAATGAAACTCGAACAAGAAAAATAACACCTGAAGATTGGAATAAAATTCACCGAAAAAATAGAATTGAAAACTCAACAATAAAAAAAGAGACGGGTGCTCCTGAGTTAAATGTGAAATTACCAAGCCGTTTCGTACAGTTTAGAACCTATTTGATTCGCGATGTGTTTAGCAAGTTTGCAAATATGCAATATATTCTTGTCAATTTACTAATTGCGCCGCTGCTTGCTCTTGGTCTTTCCTACTTCATCAAATATTATAATTGGAGTGAACAAAAGTTAACCTACACTTTTTACGATAATGAGAATATTCCTCAATATTTATTTATCATCGTAATAGTGTCTATTTTCCTGGGACTAACTGTTTCGGCCGAAGAAATCCACAGGGATAAAAAAATACTTTCTAGAGAAAAATTCATCAATCTTTCTAGAAGCAGTTATCTCACTTCGAAAATCACCGTGCTATTTACGATCTCAGCAATTCAATCACTATTATTTGTAGTAATTGGTAATAGTATTTTGGAAATTAAGGGAATGTGGTTTGAGTTTTGGCTAATTATGTTTTCTACAGCGTGCTTCTCCAATCTTTTAGGGTTAATAATTTCAAGTACCTTTAATACAGCAAAGGTTATTTACATCGTAATTCCTCTAATTATTATACCGCAATTACTTTTTAGCGGAGTTATTGTTAAATTCCATAAACTTCACCCGTCACTCTCAACTGCGACAAAGGTTCCATGGGTCGGTAATTTAATGGTTTCAAGATGGTCTTATGAAGCATTAGTAGTCGAGCAAGCCACCCAAAATGAATTTGAACGTAATTTCCTTGAATTAGAAATTAGCAAGTCGAATGCTGAATGGAAAAAAGATTATTGGATCCAAGAAATCAAACAGCAAATTCGGAATTTAGCCTCGGACGACAAGGCCATTAGAATTGAAGCAGCGAACATACTAAAACGTGAGATTCAATTGGAAGAGGAATATTGGTCAAACCTTAAATGTATTGATTGCTTCTGGGAAAAGGATAATGAAACAAAATTTGATGAACACAAGATTCAAACATTTTTAAACAAAGCAAGGGCACAATACAATAGTTTCATTGCCAACGATAATAAGGCAATGGACGCCAAGATTGATGAGATTGGTAAAGAAAAATACCTTCAATTGGAACAGGAAAACGTGAATAATGCGTTAATGATGGTTGTTTCTAACAAGCTTGAAGCAGAAAAGCTGATTGTGGATAAAGACCAGATTTACAGAAATGACAATCCAATCTACAACCTACCTAAAAACGTATCTTTTATGGGCTCACATTTTTATGCACCGTACAAATATATTTTTGGACATAAAGTGACAACTTATCATGCAAACATTGTATTCATTTGGCTGATGTCCATATTGGTTTATGCGCTACTCTATTTTGATTTCTTCAAATTAATTGCTGTACGAATAGTAAGGATTGTTAAGAAATAAAAAAAAGCGCAGATAAAAATCTACGCTTTACATATATTTATTCAATTCTTGCTTAAATTACATCAACATACCTCCACAAACGTTAATAGTCTGCCCTGTAATATATTGCGACATATCTGAACCTAAAAACACCGTCAAATCTGCCACATCTTTCGGAGAACCTCCACGTTTTAATGGAATTGAATTTCTCCATTCTTGCACCACTTTTTCATCTAAAGCTGCAGTCATTTCAGTTTCAATAAATCCAGGTGCAATTGCATTACAACGGATGTTACGTGAACCTAATTCTTGTGCCACAGATTTAGTAAATCCAATTAATCCAGCTTTTGATGCTGCATAATTTGCTTGTCCTGCATTCCCACTTACACCAACAACAGACGACATATTGATAATTGATCCGCTTCTTGCTTTCAACATTGGACGTTGAACAGCTTTTGTTAAATTGAATGCAGACTTCAAGTTTGTATTCATAACTTCATCCCATTGCTCCTCTGACATGCGCATCAATAAAGTATCCCTCGTTATTCCAGCGTTATTCACTAATACATCAATTTGCCCAAATTCTTCTACAACCTTATCCACTAACTCTTGTGCATCATCATATTTAGAAGCATCAGACTTAAATCCCTTCGCTACCCCACCGTTTGCACTCAATTCATTTTCCAAAGCCTTCGCTTTTTCATCTGAAGACAAATATGTAAATGCAACTTTAGCACCTTGTTTTACACATTCCTCTGCAATCGATTTTCCAATTCCTCTGGAAGCTCCAGTAATTAAGACAACTTTATTTTCTAGTAAATTCATTTGTATTTATTTGAAAGCAAATATAAGGAATCTAAATAAAATGGATTCGATCAATCATCTTTAACTATGAACTACTTTTAGTTGAAAAAATCCCAAGTCAATCCTATTCTAATGCGGGCAGGAGAAATTGGATAATTTGCAATGGTCTGTGTTGTTTTATCCGACCAGAAATAGCCTATATTCTCGTAGCGTACAAAAAATCGGAATTCAGAAATGCCAAGAGATAAAAATGCATGTAAATTCATTACATTTCCTGAATTATTGAATGAAGACGTCCAATTGTACGTGTCCATTGTTGGAAGGTAAACACGACTTTCATATTTAGAAACATAAGAAACATCAACCCCCACCATTGCTTCCAATTTTTTCGCTTTAAATAGTTTTCCTTTTACAAAAATTCTACCATACACTTGAAAATCCGGTATATAATTAATTGAATTAGGTGAGTAAATAATTGTCGGATTTAGATTAAACACCCCAAATTTAAACGCAGACCTTAGTCCGAAAGAAGAAAAATTATAGTTTCCAGTTGAATTAATCCAATTGGTATCATTGAAGAGATATGGATTTGATACTGTGGCTAAATCAGCGAATAATGATAGCTTAATCTTTTCACTTAAAAATCCATAACTTGCATTTGCACCAAATTGAAAAACACCTTGATTTTTTATATCCGCAGTTACGTAGGAAGCTCCATTGGAAAAGTACCTTCTTTGTAATTGATATGGCGCATGACTCTCCAATCTCAAAAAGGCATTAACTTCCAAGCCTCGATACAAGTATTTAACGTTTGCTTTTTCTTTAAACTCATTAAAACGACCTAAAAAATTAAACAATAAATCATTCTCTATTTTCAAAAATTTTAAGTGAAGAAATGCTCTAGATGTTAAATCAACTTCGTTTGTATCTGTGTGCAATCCCAAATTTTGGTAATCCCAATAGGTGTGCTCTAATAATCCATCGATGTAAAATTTACGACTTGAAAAATAAACTCCCGCCCCATTGCTTATTTGTGCCAAGTTATATTGATCACGCGTTTCTGTACTATCTATATTAATAGCAGAATAAATCGCATACAAAGTATCATCAGACTCTGTATAAACGCGATTTCTAATTTTATAAACATGATTCGTAACGATTCCAAGCATCGTGGAAGAATCTTTTAACACGTCTAAATAATTTTTAAAACGCACTTCTGCTGATCTGTTTCTACTAACAGCATTGTTTTTATAAACAGGTGAGAATTCCAATCCAAAATTTTCAATCAATGAATCTGTCCTTAATCCACCAGGATGATTATTATTATAGGACTGAAAAGCTCCTTTTAATTGAAAAGCATAACGAATACCTTTTCGCTGAAGTTGTAATTTGACATTATCGTTGGAAAATCCAGCATTTCGAATCGCCCCTTGTCCCGAATTTCGTTCATATTCAATGTCAAGCACCAACTTATTGGTAATTGCATGCGTATAATTTGCGCGTAAAAACTGACTACCTTGTTGACCTATTGAATAAGAAAATCCCAAATGAGGCAACGCCGAAAAGTGCATGGGACTCCATTTGATTTCTGGTTGAAACGTAGGGTTCAATAATTGACTGACATGATTATTAACAGAAAAGGTTCGAACCGATATTTCATTTACTCCACCATCAAAAGTGGAAGGATAATATGCTGTTTTTACATCAATTGAATCCAACCCTCCTGTAATTCTCTCTGAATAGCGAATAGTGTCGAAATCATAGACAATTTGTCCATGCGCAACACAAATAATCAAGGAAAACAACAGTCCAAGGGTAAATTTCATTCTAACAAAAGTATCGAAAGTAAATGTATAAAAAAAGGGTCAACCAAAGGTTGACCCAATAAATATGTTTAAGACAAATGAATCTTACATTTTGTTTACTCTCACCTGTAAACCAGACTTTAAATTGGCTGCTTTATTCTTGTGAATAACATTTCTTTTAGCTAATTTATCTAACATTGTAAAGATAGATGGCAACATTTTAGCTGCTTCCTTCTTATCTGTCAATTCTCTCATCTTACGTACAGCATTACGCGTAGTTTTGTGCTGATATTTATTACGTAATCTTTTTGATTCGTTTGACCTGATTCTTTTTAATGCTGACTTATGATTCGCCATTTTGTTTTTTTATTTTAAATTTTTTATTCTGAGTTTGAAGCCCATAAGAGAATCGAACTCCTGTTTCCAGAATGAAATCCTGATGTCCTAACCACTAGACGAATGGGCCTAGTGAACTCTTTGTAGCCCATAGGAGAATCGAACTCCTATTTTACGGATGAAAACCGCATGTCCTAACCGTTAGACGAATGGGCCAAGAAATAATCTAATTCCCTTTTGGGAGTGCAAATATAAAGTGAAATTCTGTAACTGCAAACACAAATTTAATTTTTTTTTAAAAAATATTATTGTCGTCACCTTTAAACTTAAAACCCAGACGTTTACCTGTTGCCACTTTTAAATCCGAACTAATCGCATTAATCTGCATAATGTTAACTTCCTGTATCATTTCATATGGAGGTGTGATCAAATCAAATTCAATCGCATAGGCCATTGAACACTGAATTATATGGCGTATGTTATCATCTGAAATCACATCCTCTTGCAGGTTCCGAAATAAGAATCCTAACTGCCCCTTTCCTTCCACCATAAAATGTCCTTCATGATTTATGAAAATTCTTCCTATCAAATATCCTGCATCACCAAATCTATTTTTCTCAAAAGATTCGGCCAAAAAATTATATATGTTAATGATCGCAAAGTATCCATTTGCTCCATTTTCAGTTAAATAATTTGTTTTCCATAATGGATTCTCATCCGGTAATCTAAATACATTTGTATGCAACTGCAACACTAATGCATCACTCCCAACAAACAAACGAAACTCATACTTCCCGTTATCCTTAAACCGAAGCCGAACACGATTATCATCGACTGATTCAGAAAGGATGTCTAGCTCTTGCTTTGCAATATCTTTAAATGAATCCAATACCTTTTCTGAATAATCAGCAATATCTTGTTTCATTGCTGATTTATTCAACAATAAATCTACTATTTCAGCACGTTGATTATCTTTCTCCATATTTAATAAGCTTTAGCAAAAATTACCCTTCCAGAAGAAGGTTTTCCAGTGACCATACACTTCCCAGCCTCCTTTGGTTGATCAAAAGGTATACAACGAATAGTCGCTTTCGTTTCTTCTTTAATCTTCTCCTCAGTTTCAGATGTACCATCCCAATGAGCTAGAAAAAATCCACCTTCAGATTCAATTTTCACTTTGAAATCTTCATATGAATCAATTTCTCGAGTGTTGTCTGAACGATATTTCATCGCCCTATTCAATAGATTATCTTGAATCTCTTTCAATAAGTTCTCAATATATGTCTCTACGCCATCAAATGGAACAACTTCCTTGGTCTTTTCATCACGACGAGCAACTTCAATGTTACCATTCTCAAAATCACGCATTCCCATCGCTAAACGAACTGGAACTCCTTTTGATTCGTATTCAGAAAACTTCCAACCTGGACGGCGATTATCATCATCATCGTACTTGAAGGATATTCCTTTTGCTTTTAACTTTGCTCCCAATTCATTAATTCGCCCAGAAATAGAAGCTAAATCTTCTTCGGTCTTATAAATTGGAACAGCTACAACTTGAATTGGTGCTAATGCAGGAGGTAACACCAATCCTTCATCATCTGAATGCGTCATAATCAAAGCTCCCATTAAACGTGTCGAAACGCCCCAAGAAGTAGCCCAAACGTAATCTTGTACTCCTTCTTTATCTGTAAATTTCACATCAAACGCTTTAGCGAAGTTCTGTCCTAAAAAGTGTGAAGTTCCTGCTTGTAATGCTTTCCCATCTTGCATCATTGCTTCAATGCAATAGGTATCATCAGCTCCTGCAAATCGCTCACTTTCCGTTTTTACTCCTTGAATTACCGGCATCGCCATAAACGTTTCTGCAAATTCCGCGTAAACTTTCAGCATTTTCTCAGTCTCTTCAATCGCCTCATCCCTTGTTGCATGAGCAGTATGCCCCTCTTGCCACAAAAACTCCGCAGTTCTTAAAAACAAACGAGTTCTCATCTCCCAGCGCACAACATTTGCCCATTGATTAATTAAAATTGGTAAATCTCTGTATGATTGAATCCAACCTTTATATGTATTCCAAATAATTGCCTCAGAAGTTGGTCGAACGACCAATTCCTCTTCCAATTTCGCTTTTGGATCTACAACTAATTTTGTTGGATCATTAGGATCCGTCATTAATCGATGATGGGTAACCACAGCGCATTCTTTTGCGAATCCTTCTGCGTTTTTTTCTTCAGCTTCAAACAAGCTTTTAGGTACAAACAATGGAAAATATGCGTTTTGATGACCTGTTTCTTTAAACATGATATCCAATTGAGATTGAATTTTCTCCCAAATTGCATATCCATAAGGTTTAATAACCATACAACCGCGTACTCCTGAATTTTCCGCTAAGTCAGCACGAGCTATTGTTTCATTATACCATTTTGAATAATCCTCTTCCCTTGTTGTATATTTTTGAGCCATATTGGATGCGTTGATCTATTTTTAATTGACTGCAAAAATAAGAATTAAATACGCAAAGACAGCAGGATTTAATTCGATTTAGCGTGAAGTGAACGCACTGCATTTTCGAAAGTTGTCTTTTTTAATTTACTTTGAACCCAAGCTTCAACATTGAAATACTCCAAAACAACTCGCTCATTGTGATCTTCAAGAAGTGGTTTTAGTTCCTCATAAAGACTTTCATAAATTTCCATTTGTTGAATTCCAGATTGAATCTTTGCCAGTTTACGCAAGTACTTAATAAAAACAAATTCAACTTGATAGTCTCTCTCTTGCTTATTCAAGTATCTATTTGTCGATTTAATGATGTATTCCAAAAAGTCATAGTTCTCCAATTCAAAATGAATAACAAGGTTGAACAATCTTGAAAAGCTATAAACATCTTGTCGCAAGTTTTGCTCATTGTCATTTAACACCTCATTTAAGTAGTGCAGTGCTTTTTTATACTCACCCACCCCAAAATAGCTATAAGCAATATTATATGCCAAAAGAATATCAATTTCTTTACTTAGCTTACCTTCAAACGCAAGTTGATTTTCTTCGATGGTTGGAATTAAATCTAAACTTTTCTTAAACTCACCTTCCGCGTGATACAGGGACAATTCTTGTATATATGAATTGCCAAATATTTTCACGGCTAAATCAATAGAATTAAACCCTTTTTTTGTCGCCAGTTCTCTGATTTCACTTATCAAATCTCTCGCTTTTTCAAATTTCTGATCATCTATATAACACCTCAATAGATGGAATAATGTCATTATATATCTAGAAGTAGAATCAAGTTTAATCGCTGGATTATTATCAAGAATTTCTTTTGTACGGTTAAAAAACTGAAAACTGTCTTCATAATTCCTGTTTGTTGCTGCACACAATCCTTTTATATAATAACAAATCGAAGCAGCTTTAGTTGAAATAGCCGTATTCTTCCCTTTTATCAAATGATAATCAGCAATTTCACGTACTTTTTCGCGCTCAGCTTCGTTTCTTGTAAAGCCACCACTCCTAAAAATTAAATTTATTTTAGAATAAATCACCGTATATTCTGCTAGGTTTCTCAACTTAGCAATTACCATTTCTTCCTCTTCAATTAAACTATCTAGATCATCATTAAAAATACCCTGTTCAAATGCTGACTCCATCAATAATTTTTCCCAACCTATCAATTCAAACCAGTAGTAAAATTTTTCATATTTTCTAGCGGTATCTTTCGCTCTGATTACAAATTTCTCACATTCCTTATAAAGCGCTTTATTGTAAAGAATTTCAACATTCTTAATTTCTTGCTTTAATGTACTGCTAACTGATTGCTCACTATAAAACGACCGTAAGCTTTTTAATATCAACTTATAAAGATGATTCTTTTCTGATGGCAAGTGCTTCACAAAGGTTTCTCCTTCAAATTCACGTTTTATTTCTTCCTCATCATATTCATCTTGCTTTTCTATGGCGTCAAAAATTTTCAAATAATTTTTTTCACCAGATTGTAATGAAGAGGATAATTTAAAAAATCGTTTCTCTGATTTAGTGAGTGATTTAATTAACTTAAAAAGCTCAATGGACGGTTTCATTTGCGATGTGTGACAATGTGATTATTCTAGACTGATAGACTTTAATTAATACAAAATTTGTTTGTTTACGACTTAAATTTATATAACTAATTCGATTTAACCTACACTTTATCTCGAAAATTATTGGAATCCTAAAAAAGGCAATAGGATTTAAATAAATAAAAAAGGTGCCGAACTACCAGCACCTTTTACAACAACAAACTAAAAAAACCTCACAATGGATTCACCATTTTAACGGAGGGTTACCTTTCTACCGCTGGCGATGATTGTCTCATCGTCGGTAATATTATTTAAACGCATTAATGTTTTTTTATTTAACGCGTATGATTGAGATAGTTCATTCAATGAAATTTCTTTCTCAACCACAATTTCTTCCTTTTTAAAGATATTTGCCCTTTTCTTAGGTCGGATATAAATAACATCCCCAGGAACTAATACATCTTTATGCTTATCATAATCGTTGTAGCGATATAGTTGCGATAATTTTAATCCAAATTCTGTCGCAATTGTAAAAAACGTATCTCCTTTTTTGGCAACAACATATTTAACTCCATTCGTATGGATATTTACCTGATGCGTATTTGATCTGTAAACAGACTTCACTTCTACTTTTTCTTTGCTTTTTTCAGCAACAATACTCGGCAGTTTTCTTGTTTCAACTTTAGAAAAACTATCGTATTGATTTAATTCCAAATCTTCAATAATACCAATCAATAAATCTGGATATTTTGGATTTGTTGCGTAACCAGCCTGTTTTAGACCTTTCGCCCATGACTTATAATCTGTTGATTTGTAATCAAACAAAAAGGAGTAACGCTTTCCATTCTTTAAAAATTCACTATGATCGATGTATGACTCCTCTGCTGTTTTATAAACTCTAAAACATTCGTTTTTGGTATCATCATCTTTGTACATCTTCTTACCTTGCCAGTTGTGACATTTGATTCCGAAGTGATTATTGCCTTTTACAGCCAAGTCTGAATTACCGTTAGCACTTTCCAAAATTCCTTGCGCCAAAGTAATACTTGCAGGAATGTCATGTAACATCATTTGCTCAATGGCAACACCTTTCCATTGATCAACGTATTCTTGTTTTGAGATTTTACGACCACCACTCCCGGCGAAAGTAAATCCCGCTAATAATAACGCGAGTGTTGTAGTTTGAATTTTCATGCTTTTTAGTTTATTGTTGTGCTGAATAATACGGGAGTAACATAAATTGGTTACAAAAAATGTGTATAACTGTCATTTTAATTGTTAACAACTCTGCAAACCTCTAAAAAGCAAGACAATATGTCATGTTAAACCAACTACCAATGACATATTTTCCGAATTACTATCATCAATACTCAATGGTATTCTTTTTGACCACTTCAATCGAAAATGAATTAAATTAGAAAAAATGGATATAAATAAATTAACAATCAAAACCCAAGAGATCCTCTCCACTGCTCAGCAACTTGCCATGAATTTTGGAAATCAATCGATTGAGACAGGTCATATTTTAAAAGCTATTCTAAACAACGATAAAGATGTAACACCATATCTGCTAAACGATTTGAATGTAAACATCCAAGTACTTGAAATGGCATTGGATAAAATCATTGAAAGTTACCCTAAAGTATCAGGTGGACAGATTTATATGTCCAACAATATGAATTCAGTATTAAACAATGCATTTAATGAACTAAAACAATTTGGAGATGAATATGTTTCAATTGAAATTCTATTGTATGCATTAATAAACTCAAGTGACTCAGTTGGAACTCTATTAAAAGACAGTGGAGCAACAAAAGCAAATCTAAAGAATAGTATTCTAAAATTACGTAACGGGGAATCTGTCACATCAAATAGTCAAGAAGGAACTTATAAATCGCTTGAAAAATTTGCAAAAAACTTAAACCAGTTAGCGAAAAGCGGAAAACTTGATCCAGTTATAGGGCGAGATGAAGAAATTCGTCGTGTATTACAGATTTTAACACGTAGAACAAAGAATAACCCGATATTAATTGGTGAACCGGGTGTTGGTAAAACTGCCATTGCAGAAGGTATAGCGCACCGAATTATCGAAGGCGATGTCCCTGAAAACTTAAAATCAAAAGTGGTTTATTCTCTCGATATGGGGGCATTAATTGCGGGTGCGAAGTATAAAGGTGAATTTGAAGAACGTCTTAAAGCCGTGGTAAATGAAGTTATTAAAGCCGATGGAGAAATAATTCTATTCATTGATGAAATCCATACTCTTGTTGGCGCTGGAGGCGGTGGTGAAGGTGCCATGGATGCAGCAAACATCCTAAAACCTGCGCTTGCACGTGGTGAATTGAGAGCAGTCGGAGCCACAACACTAAATGAATATCAAAAGTATTTTGAAAAAGACAAAGCATTAGTTAGACGATTTCAAACTGTTCTGGTTGATGAGCCATCAACAGAAGATGCTGTTTCAATTTTAAGAGGTGTAAAAGACAAATACGAAAATCATCACAAAGTAATTATCAAGGATGCTGCCATTATTGCTGCGGTTGAATTATCTCAACGGTACATCACTGAGCGTCATCTGCCTGATAAAGCGATTGATTTAATTGATGAGGCTGCTTCAAAATTAAGAATGGAAATCAATTCTAAACCAGAAGAGCTAGATGAGATTGAACGAAAAATAATGCAACTTGAAATTGAAAGGGCAGCAATTAAGCGTGAAAACGATAAAGTTAAACTGGAACAATTAGAGAAGGAGCTTGCCGATTTAACAGAGCAACGAGATGCGTTTAAAGCAAAATGGCAATCTGAGAAAGACATCGTCGATCAAATTCAACAGCTTAAAGAAGATATTGAATCATATAAATTGGAAGCTGAACAGGCCGAAAGAGCAGGAGATTACGGAAAAGTGGCTGAGATTCGTTACGGAAAGATCAAAGAGTCTGAAGAGCAATTAGACACAACTAAAGGTAAGTTAGCTGAGATGCAATCACACTCTAAAATGATTAAGGAAGAAGTTGATGCAGAAGAAATTGCAGAAGTTGTTTCCAAATGGACAGGAATTCCAGTCAGTAAAATGATTGAAAGTGAAAAGGCAAAACTGTTAAAATTAGAAGATGAACTGTCTAAACGCGTGGTTGGACAAAAAGAAGCAATTAGCGCACTTTCTGATGCTGTAAGAAGATCTCGAGCAGGATTACAAGACGATAAAAAACCAATTGGTTCATTCATTTTCTTGGGAACAACAGGAGTTGGTAAAACTGAATTAGCAAAAGCGTTAGCGGATTATTTATTCAACGATGAAAACGCAATGACTCGAATTGATATGAGTGAATTTCAAGAAAAACATTCTGTTAGTCGATTAGTCGGAGCGCCTCCAGGTTACGTTGGATATGATGAAGGTGGACAATTGACTGAAGCCGTTCGAAGAAAGCCATATTCAATTGTTTTGTTAGATGAGATTGAAAAAGCACATCCAGATGTCTTTAACGTATTATTACAAGTGCTGGATGATGGTCGATTGACTGATAACAAAGGAAGAACGGTAAATTTCAAGAATACAATTATAATTATGACTTCAAATCTTGGTTCTGAGATTATTCATGAAAAATTCGATAACATTAAGCCCGCTGAATTTGAAAGAGCAAAAGAACAAGCCAAAAGCGGCGTTTTTGAATTATTGAAGCACACTATACGACCTGAGTTTTTAAATCGTATTGATGAAACAATTCTATTCTTGCCATTAACAAAAGAGGATGTAAAAGAAATTGTTGGAATTCAATTGAATCACCTGAAAAAGAAACTGTTCGCTCAAAATATTCGGTTAGTCATTAACCCTGAGGCATACGATTGGATTGCAGAAACAGGTTACGACCCATTCTTCGGAGCGCGGCCAGTGAAACGAGTAATTCAGAAAAATGTTATGAATGAACTGTCCAAAGCAATTCTATCAGATAAAATTGATGTATCCAAAACAGTTGTAATGGATGTTTTTGATGGACAAATCGTTTTCAGAATACCAATAAACGAAGCAGAAGAAACCTATATAGCTTGATAAACGAGTTGATTCAACTATAAAAACGAGTCTCAATTTTTGAGACTCGTTTTTTTTTATTCAATTCATCATTTGTTTTTATTCCTTTTATTTTACTTTTGATTTTAATGAAAGCAACTAAATATAGCATCTCGATTTTAATAGTAGCTACAATTAGTTGGATTGGATTTCACTTGTACAATCTTTCAAATGACAATTTTGATTTTTCCGATTTCAAGCAAATCCCAATCGCTTTTGGATTTCTCATCAGTTTAATCTTATATTTAATTAGCCGGAATAGAAAATTAATTTCGTTCCTGTTCTATGGAGCGAGCTGTGCAATTCTTGGATTGGGATTATTCTCCAATATATCGGTTGAGCTTCTATTCAAAATTGAAAGTATTATTCTATTGTTTTTTGGAGCATTCGCATTGAATTCCATTGGTAAAGCTAAACACTATTTATTCACCGCTGTATTCTTTTGTACAGCTGCGCTTTTTAGTCTTTCTCTAGTTTTAGAGATCTCAACGTCAACTCTTCAATTTGCACAGATGAGTTTTGGGATACTCAGCACTCTTTTCGCACTAATCAGTTTTTCGAGAAGAACAAATTAATTGACATAGGTTGCAAATCCATGCAATCTTTTCATCCAGTATTCTGAACTTTCAATATCCGTTACAATAACCCCTTTACTTGAACTTGCGTGAATCATCACGAGAGGCTGTCCTTTTTCAGAAACGACAATTCCGACATGCGAAATACCCGAGCCGTTGCTAAAAAATATCAAGTCACCTTTTTGAACATTCTTTTCTTTTACCTTCTTACCATCGTTGTATTGATCTTCAGATCTTCTGGACAATTCCTTTCCAAAATCCTTCATCACGTAACTTGTAAATCCGCTACAATCAAATCCACTAGGAGAACTTCCTGCCCAGACATAAGGGGTTCCTAGGTACTTCTGCGCATTTTCGACTATTTTATTCCGAGATATTGTAGAACCTGCGTTCTCCTCTACTTCATCAACATTTACTATCATTGGCTCAGTGATTTCGGGAGAATCTAACATCTCCAAATCAGGAATTCCATCATACATTTTTTTTAATGCACTTTCAATTTCCTTAAATGCCTTTTGGTTTCCACTTCGTTTTAAGTCAGATGCCCATGACATCAGGTCGGATTTTATCCAACTCAATTCATACATATGGGCATTAAATATTTTCTCCCCATTCGGCGAATTCTTAACCTTTAAAAACAACTCCAAGGCCTCATTAATAGACTCAGAATGTCGCTTCAACCATAGCTCGTTTTGAGCCAGTTGCAACATACTCATACTCTTATAATAGGTTGGGAGCATGGAGTAATCGTAAGAAGGATTATCTAAAAGCTGCTTTGATTTACGAAACACAGTCTTATAGTTTTTTTGAGCAAAAAGCATTTCTAACTTATCAAACTCTGGCTGCTGCGCTTGAGCACTCAAAGCAATTATCCCCACAAATAAAATCAATAAACTCTTTCTCATAATTCCTTCAATCTACAACGAAGTACGTGAAAAATTAAACTTCATTACAAGAAAAAACAATTTTCATTCCACAACCCATTGTTTATTACAAATCCATCTCGTTAACATATTTTATCCTTTCTATTTGCATCAGAATCATTAAATTTACGTTATTAAACAATAGAATTATTTTTTATTGTATCATTTGAAAATCAAACTATGAAAATCATATACACATTCATTTTTTTATTCGCGTCTACTATAGCTATTGCTCAAAATGATTCTAAACTTTCAACATCCATAAAATTTGATGAAGTAATATCTTACGTAAACCGAATGTATGTCGATGATGTAAACGCTGAAGAATTGACGAACACAGCAATTGTTGCAATGCTGGAAAAATTAGATCCACACTCCACTTTTATTTCAAAGGATGAAGTTGATAATGCAAATGAAAAAATTAATGGAAATTTTGTAGGAGTTGGTATCCGTTTTCAAATATTAAAAGACACTCTTCACGTTGTTTCGACAATACCAGGTGGACCTTCAGAGAAAATCGGATTACTTGCGGGAGATCAAATTATTCGTGTTGCAGATACTTTAATTGCAGGGATAGGATTAAAAAACAGCGATGTGAGAGGTAAATTATTAGGTGATAAAGGAACAAAAGTTCTTGTTTCAGTGAAAAGAGGTAAATCGCCTGATTTAATCAACTTTACAATTACAAGAGATGTGATTCCCGTTCATTCTGTTGATGCCGCATACATGGTTACTTCATCTACCGGCTACATCAAATTGAATTCCTTTTCTCGCACTTCATTAGAAGAAGTACAAGAAGGGATGAAAAAGTTGAAAAAAGAAGGAATGAAAAACTTGATTCTAGACCTGCAAGGGAATGGCGGTGGTTTGCTTTATACAGCTAAGCATATCGCTGATGAATTCTTGTCTGGCAACAAGTTGATTGTATACTCTGAAGGAAGAGCACAACCAAGAATTGATTTGAACTCAGAAACAAAAGGAATGTTCGAAACAGGAAAATTGATATTATTAACTGACGAATATTCTGCCTCTGCAAGCGAAATCCTTTCAGGTGCTATACAAGACTGGGACAGAGGATTAATTGTTGGTCGAAGAACTTATGGAAAAGGATTGGTTCAACGACCAATTGACCTATCTGATGGATCACAAATACGATTAACTATTGCACGCTATTACACTCCAAGCGGAAGATTTATCCAAAAACCATATGAAGATGTTGAATCATATCGATCTGATATATTAGATAGATACGAACATGGTGAATTTATGAGTCAAGACTCAATTAACTTCCCAGATTCTTTAAAACGTGCTACGTTGCTAAAAAAGCGAACTGTCTTCAGTGGTGGAGGAATTATGCCTGATTATTTTGTTCCTCTCGACACAAATGGAACATCTCCTTACTTCTCTTCCATTGTCAGAGGTGGACATATAAATCGTTATTCATTGACGTATGTGAATGAAAATAGGGCATCAATCGAAAAAAAATATCCAAAATTTGAAAACTTTAAAGACAAATTTGAAATCGACAAAGAATTCATGGATCAATTTTTCGCATACTTGGCCATTGAGGATCCTGAACTTGAATTCAATGAAAAAGACTACGAAACGAGTGAAAATTTATTAAAATTGCAATTCAAAGCAATGTTAGCACAAGATATTTGGGGATATAGCGAGTTTTACCAAATTTATAACGAATCGAATGAAATTTTACAAAAAGCAATTGAAATCATCGAATCAAGTGAATATGACAAAGCAAACTTGAGTAATATTTAAAATCAAAGCATATCATGAATAAAGTATATTTCGCAATTGGATTAGTAGTATTAATAAGCGCATGTTCAGGCTCTTCTAAGAAAATAAAAGCCCAAGATGGAGAAGTTGTTTCCAATGTTGCTGCCGGTGAATTATCTGATAAGGAATTGAAAGAATCACTAAAAGAAATTCAAGCTGAAGAAGCTAGAATGCTGGCTGAGGAAAAAGCAAGCTCAACTACCCTCTCATTTGATAAAATGAAGCACGATTTTGGAAATGTAAAATCCGAAGTTGAAAACACTACAGAATTTGTGGTTACGAATACTGGAAAAAATCCTTTGATTATATCTGATGTATCAGCAAGCTGTGGATGTACAATGCCTCAAAAGCCAGAAGGACCAATTTCTCCAGGAAAATCTGACGTAATAAAAGTTGCTTTTAAATCAAAGCCAGGACAGGAAAACGAAATAAAGAAAACGATTACAGTAACTGCTAATACAGATGAAAAAATTCACATCCTAGAAATTAGGGCTTTTGTGAAATAGGCTTAACGATTTTTAGCATTTTATTGAGATAATTATTCAGTTTCGGTTCAACCTTGAATAGAATCATTGGAATTCCAAATCCCATTGTAATTACTGCCGATTTAATAAATAAATTTCCAAATACATGTTCTGTAAGGTTAGGCATTCCTTCACCGATTGCAATTACACATCCTATTAATCCAATTACAACAAACTGATTCGGTTGAAAGGGGTGTATCTTGTAATGATACCAAACATACATCAATCGCAGTAAATTGTATACTACAAGCGCCAGCATTGTTGAAATTGCAGCTCCAGAAATTCCATAAATAGGAATCAATAAATAGTTTAAAAGACCTGTAAGGATAATCAATATGAAGGTAAACAGAATGTCTATTCTGTATTTTTTTGATGTATTTAAAATCATCGAATTAATTCCCATATACATATCAAACAATTTGCCTATCATTAGAAAAAGAAACACCATTATTCCTGCTTCAAATTCATCTGGTAAAAAAGAAAACAACTCGATGCGATTAGCCCATACTACTGCAAATAAATAGCCTCCAATAATAAGGCTCATCGTGCTAACATCTCGGTACAATGTATTCATTTCGTCCATCCTTTTCTCTTTCCAATAAAGTGAAACAAATGGAACAGAAACACGAATTATTGAGCGATAAGGCACCTGAAGTGCTGATGTTAAATAAATGACTGTACTATATACGCCGGCACCTGAAAGCCCAATCATTGAGGCAATCATTGCAATATCTAAAGTAGTTACGACCATTGCTCCTAAGGAGTTTGTATAACTGAACAATCCATATTTAACGATAATTGATTTAAACCGCTTTGGAACTTGTATTTTAGCTTTGAAACTCTTTATTTCTCCTAATCGAATTAAATAAGCAAACAATAAAATAAGCGGAACTGTAAATGATAAGCTATTTCCAATTAAAAATTGTTCAAATGAAATCCAATGAAAGTAAAGCGCAAATAACAATCCTGTTACAATCAATCGCAATAGAATCTCATACACGAATGCTGGAAATACATTTTTATACAATCCTCTCAGATAATTCTCAAACAAAAGGTAAAATACGTTAGCAATACCTATCGGAATGATCCAGTAATAGTATTTAATGAATTCTGTTGAATTTTCTTTATAAAACGACGTAATACTATCTCCAAAAATCACTGCCATTAATGCAGCCAAAACAGAGCCAATTAAAGCGATTACAACAACCAATTTTAAGAAGCCATAATTGCTTCTTTCTTCATTTCTAAAATAAGGGAAAAATTTCCAAGTCGTATTAACAACACCTAAACTAGCAAATTGTGCAAATAACAATCCGATAGAAATCAAAAGATTGATGAGTCCGATTTCGTCTGTTGACAGGACTATAACGAATAAAACGCCTTTATTTAGATAACCAAGGACCAAACCCAGGTAAGAGATTATCATTGTACGAAAAGCGTCTCGTTGGATGATTCCCATAATCAGACTAAATCATTTAAAATGTTACTCAGTTATTATTGAACTATACGAATTTAGTATAAAATACTTATTATTGTGGCGATTAAGCAATATCCAAATGGCAGAAAAAAAAGAAATTGAGGATTTTTATGATTCTTTTGTGAAAACACAGAAAAAAATTGGTGTATCCGTGCGCCATAGATTAATTCATAAAAAGCTTAAACAACTTGGTTTAAAGGCTAATTCAAATGTCTTAGAAGTGGGTTGTGGAATAGGTACTGTCAGCAGTTTAATCATAAAATCTATTCCGAACGGTAAATTCACAGGTTGCGATATCTCTCCACATAGCATCAAATTTGCAAATGAATTGTACGCAAACGACAATATTAGCTTTATTGTTGACGACATGAGTAATTTTAGCTCCAATATTGTTTATGATTTCATTGTTTTCCCTGATGTTCTTGAGCACATTCCAGAGGATCAACACAGCAAACTATTTGAAAACGTAGCTAAGGTTAGTAGCCCTGATGCTAAGGTATTAATTAACATTCCTGAGCCTCATGCATTGAATTGGACAAGAGCAAATCGCCCAGAAATTCTACAGATTATTGATCAGTCTTTATCAATGCAAGATTTATTGAATAATACATATCCTCATGGATTTTATGTTGAAAGTATTCAACCATACTCCATTCACACCAATGTTCCTAACTATTTGAGTATTGTTTTAGTTAGAAATCCAGAGGTAAAAAACTTGGTCGTAAAAGGAAAGTTTTCTCAATTGATTCAAAATTTAAAGGCGAAATACTTTTAATGGAAAAACCTAACTTGAATTATTTCCATGTTGGTCTTTCCTCCTTTGTTAAAAAGGATATTGAAATCTTATCCAAAGAGTTTAGTCTGAACATTCATTTTTTTGATCAGTCTTCAAAATCACGTTTACCTCTTTCTTTTCTTAAACAATTTTTCTTTCTACTAACCAAACTTTTTAAGTCTAAGGCTACTGTAGTTCAATTCGGAGGTTATCATTCATTTTTACCGGTATTCTTCAAGGTTATTTTCAGAAAGAAAGTAATTATCGTACTCGGTGGAACAGACTGTGTTGGCTTTCCCTCTATTCAATACGGTTGTTTTTATAATAAGTATTTGAAATACTTTACGCGCTTCAGTTTAAAGCATGCTACGCTTCTTTTGCCTGTTGCTGAAGCTTTGGTTCATTCAAAATACACATACAACTCAGACGATTATCCATATCAAGGTTATAAGTATTTCATTGAAAATATTAAAACCAAACATATTACAATCGCCAACGGCTATAGTTCAAAAACATGGAAAAACAACTCTTCAAAAATTAAAAACACCTTTCTTACAATTGGAGCTGATTTAGGCACTAGATTCGGTGTCAAACTCAAAGGAATTGATTTGATAATTGAAGTTGCACAACTTCTTCCGGAATGTGAGTTTTATATAATTGGCGGTGATAAAATCAACATAGAATTGCCGAATAACGTTCATCCTATTGGAAACATGCCTCATAACGAGTTGCCAAATTTTATAGCGGAAAAACAATTCTATCTTCAATTGTCAATGAGTGAAGGTTTCCCAAATGCATTGTGTGAAGCCATGCTTGCAGGTTGCGTTCCAATTGTATCTAAAGTTGGAGCGATGCCACAAATAATTGGCGAAAGCGGTTATGTATTAACTCAAAAAGATGTTCTTCAATTAAAGGAGCTCATAAAAAAAGCTTTGGTTGAATATTCCGAGGACTTATCAACCAAAGCTATTAAACAAATTGAAGACAATTATACAATTGAAAAAAGAACTGAGCTTCTAAATACTACAGTTCTTCAACTTCTGAATTAGATTTATTATTTGCTCTTTCCCTCCAAATAAATAAGACAAATAATAAAGCCAAAATACTTGTACCGGCAATTGCAAACATATTCGTTGTTTTCAATTTTGGAATATCAAACTGCATAATTACTTCGTGATTTCCTGCTTCGACTTCGATACCTCTTAACAAGTAATCTACTTTTCTAATCTCAACCTCTTTTCCATCTACAAAAGCTTTCCATCCTTCTGGATAATATATCTCAGAAAATACAGCAAATTGCTTTTTATCAGTAGAAACGGAATATTTTATTTCATTCGGTTTGTAGGATTTCATAACTATACTACCTTCTCCCGTATAAGATTTAGACGATAACTTTTCAGCTTCACTTTTTAACATTACTGCATCAACTGACGGGTCAAACACTTCTAAACAGACCATTGAAACCAATGTATTGAATGAACTTGCTGTATCCGCCTCTAAAGTCGATTTAGGAACTAGATTAGTATTTCCATTTACATCACTAACAAAGGCAATTTCCATTCCCTTCGAAATCCCATTAGTCAAAGGAACCCTAATCGTATCGCTGCCTAGGACATAACCGATTTTTTCGGCTCCGAAAACTTTTGCTTTTTGAACGGACTCCTCATTAACTAATAATTGCCCTCTCCCACTATTACTAATATCAAAACTTGCTCCTAGTGCTCGAATTTCGTCATTCGGTGTTTCTACAGTTTTCACATTCTTAATGAACCATGCTTGACCAAGTGCAGTTGGGTTAGGACGAATGCTTTCCCCCTGAATAAAGTACTTCACATTCAACATATCGAATACTTTATTGTTGCTTTGCGCCAATTGGAATTCAAATAAGTTTTGAATATTCCTCAATTTAGCTCCATGATATCCTCCTAGATTCTTATGAAAATAAGATGTTCTTGAACTTCCCCATGGATTATCGTAAGTAAACACTCTGTAATTTGTAGCAAAGTTCAGCGCAGAAAACTTGTACGCATCTACTACCCGACTTTTATTCGCTCCAGTATATCCTAATTCTTCAGCTTTCGCTATACCGTCGTTTTGTCCCGCTTCTATTGCAGCATTAACCTTAGGATCAACCCTTTCTGCATCCATTATCTGCTGATCAGTTGAAAGCGCTGAAATTGGATAAGTCTTTTGCTCTTCTGGCATCCAGTGCTTATAATTTCCGGCCGTAGTTTCTTCTGAATTTAAATAGTTCAAATCCACAGGGATCAAGTCGATTAAAACAAATAACGCAGCTCCCGCAATTACGATCATTGAAGAAACAGATGTATAGAAATACAAAGCGACAAGCCCAATAATTAAAAATGCAAAAATCAAAGAACGATTCATTGAAGAATTAAAGATATCTGCTCTTACTCCTTTGTACAATGCCATTTCATCTTCATACGATTGAACTTGCTGATCAATTATAGATTGTACTTGCTGTGGGTTATTGATATCAATATTGTTCTGTGCCAATTGCTCCGGTTCCATTTGGGACAATTGTTGCATAATCATTGCTGGAATTTCATCCGCTTGAGCGCGCTCCTTAGAATTGGTAAACCCATCTCCAAGTCCAACCATCTTGACGGATAACAAAAAGACGAAAAACACAGCTGATCCAATTATAAACGGCTTTTTATCGGCTTTAATTCTACCTTCTTTATCTTTCACAAGCGCATCCAAAAACCAAACTCCAATTAGTGGAACAATCAATTCGATTAAAACCATGATAATCGTTACAGTTCTAAATTTATTGTAACCAGGAATATTATCAATAAAAAACTCTGTTAATCCCATAAAGTTTTTACCCCAAGAAAGCATCAAGGCTAAAACCGCAACAAAAAACAATACCCATTTGCGTCGATCTTTGACATAAACCAATCCAAGTACCATCAAGAAAATCATAACAACACCGACGTATGTTGGCCCTGAAACAATGGGTTGCTCTCCCCAATACATTGGAATTTGAGCATTAAATATTTGATTTATTTCAGATCTAGAACGATCAGAATTCTCAACCATTTCTTCAAACTGAGAACCAACAATTCCAGCGGAAGCAGAACCTTTTATGTAAGGAGAAATTAAAGTAAATGACTCTCCTACTCCATAACTCCAATTTGTGATATATTCTTTATCCAACCCACTCGTGTTGTTTGTAACTTCTAATCCTTCAGGACTAATTGTGACATCATTTCCTCCACGAATTGTATGTTTGGCGTAATCATTTGTTAAAGAAATATTTCCATAATTAATAAACAACGCTAACGCGTATGCACCAATTATTCCTAAGGTGGCAATTCCAAAGGGTTTAAACGCTTTTAATCTAATGGCAGTCACCAATTCATAAAGTCCCAGAAAAAACAACAAAATTCCCAAATAGTATGTCACTTGCAAATGATTACTAGCCAATTCAAACGACATAAAAAGCCCAGAAAGCAAAGCTCCCCACTTCCAATTTGTGCGATAAGCCATAATAAATGCTCCTAGCACAGGTGCCATTAATGCAACAGTTACTGCTTTTGAATTATGACCGGCTTGGATTATAACAATTTCGTAGGTAGCAAACGCAAACGCAAACGCTCCAACTAATGCTACAATGGGCTTAATTCGTAAACACAAGGCTAGAATATAAAACCCAATTAAATGCAATAAAAAGGTTCCTGATGGTACGCCAACTGTACCTAAAAACCAGATAATTGCCTTCTGAAAAAAATTTCCTTCATACAAAGTAGAAATTTGAGTCGTCGGCATACCTCCGAACATTGAATTAGTCCAAAGTGGCTCTTCACCGTATTTCTCACGATACATTTCTGTTTCATGTGCCATTCCCTTGAATTGTTCAACATCATGTTGTTTTAATGAAAATCCGTCGAATTCTGGTGCGAAATAGGCGAAAGTTACCATTGAAAAAATTGCCAATACAGCAAAATGTATCCAGTTTTTAGTGAAGAAAGTTTTTAATGTCATAGTTAAGTTTCTAAAAGAAGTATAAATATAAAAAGTCAAATGACTTGAAACAATACATTATTCATATATTTCCAAAGCACCTATACTTGAATTTGGATTTAGTATTTGATAACTGACGAAAAAGTCGTAAAATCCATCTTTTGACGGAACGAAATGTCCTTCTTCAAAATAATTATAATGCGTCCATTTTGAGCTTTTCAATAACTGCTTGCTATCTGCGTGTTTATAAAAAATTACGCATTTAGGAACATTTGTTCTAGGCAAATAAACGCTATAACGTTTATCCTTTTCAAGTTGTAGCGATGAAGAGAAAAAAGTATGAGCATACTTTGGGACATCGTAAAACTTATATGAATAACATGCGATTTCCGACAACTCAAATTTCTTTTTCGTAGATATCAGTACACGACTAAATTCATTAATAGATGAGATTGTAACTCCCATGGAATCTCTGTAAAACGGAATATGTATCCATTCACCGTTCTGATCCTTCGTTAAAAAATCAAGTTCAATAAACTTATCGTTACTAAAATTCAATCTTATTGAATTTCTTGGCTCATTGTATTTCAAAATTGTTTTATTTTTTATGTAGGCTGGACCTTCAAACTCTCTTAATTTTGAATCCTTTTTACCAACTAAAACTGTAGAGTCTACTCTCCAAAAATTGTTCAATTTGGATTGAATGTCCGGATAATACCTAACTCTTCCTTCATCACCTAAAGAATCAACTTTTGTCAACGTAGAATAAATATATCTAGGTTTACTTAAAAAGTGTAAATCAGTATCCAATTTATTTCCCATCATCATTGACCAAATCATCATTTGCCTTAATAATCTATCATCCTTATAAATCGAATATAAATGATCAAGCTGCGTCAATTGAATACGCATATACGACTTAGAAATTGACTTGTTATTCCTATTGTAATTGGTCCAAGTTGGAGTATCAAATTTTTCAAGCAAATCGACAAAACTATTGTACACTTCAGAATGAATTCTTTTTGCCATAGTGTCATTTGGAAAAAAATCACAATATTCTTTCAACCCTACTAGTCCATTGATAAAACCATTTAACACATTTATTGATTTCTTCGATGTAGGATATTCCTCTATCCAAGTTCTGCCTTCAGAAGTTTTTGAAATTGTACCAAATTCTGTTTCTGGCTGAAGCATCAAATAAGTTATTTTCTCTGTTAATTCTAATGCATATTCGTCCTTTGTCAAGTTGTAATATCGCAATAAAAATGAGATAGCCGCACCCTGCGTTAACCCAGAATACCATGGAGCTTTCAAGTCATTAAAATTAAAATGATATGGTAATCCAATCCCCTTGTTATCATAATGATAATCGAGTCTTGACGTATCTCTAAAATAAATATATTGATTCTTTACTTCTGTTAAATAAGTTGAATCCCCCGTTCGAACAAATTGATCATGGCACATAATACCGTAAATTGAAATAGTCAATGGATGATAGTGATTCTTTTGAAGAATAATACCTACTGAATCAAAGGTTCGATCATACTGCTTAGTATACCTTTCTATCACAAAATGATCCGAGTACATATCGTATGGATGAATCTTTTGTCCTAAAGAATCAAACATCATTAAGGTAAAAGCGAAAATTAATGCTAAATCCCTCAAAATCATTTTACCTCCTCAAAATCAACGTCTTCTACATTTGACTCTCCAGCCGATTTATCACTGATTTTAGTTTTTCCTAAATTCTTAGAAATGCGTTCCTTTTCAGCTTTAAATTTTCTTTTTTCTTCTTCTAAGGCATTTACTTCATCTTGATTTCTTTTAGCTGTTGCAAGACGACCGAAAAACCGAAGTACCATAAATAACCCTATTAGGATTAATAATGTTCTAAAAACACCAACAACACTTGCCTCAGCAACCATTATTTTGAAAGATGCATGTTTCGTTCAGAGTATATTTTCATAAAAAATGGATCTCTCAACGTATCAATAAAACGAATTGCTTCTCCTGTCGATTTCATCTCAGGACCAAGTTCTTTTTTCACATCAGGGAATTTTTCGTAGGAGAAAACTGGAATCTTAATTGCATAACCGTTTTTCTTCGGTTGAAAGTTAAAATCTTTCACTTTTTTCTCGCCCAACATCACCTTCGCAGCATAATTTACATATGGTTCATCATACGCTTTTGCGATAAATGGAACTGTTCTAGATGCTCTAGGATTTGCTTCAATCACGTACACTTTATCATCCTTAATCGCAAATTGAATATTCATCAATCCAACTGTTTTCAATTCCACTGCAATTTTGCGCGTAATATCTTCTATTTGCTGCATTACAAAATCCCCCAAATTGTAAGGAGGAAGAACTGCATAGGAATCGCCTGAGTGAATTCCAGCAGGTTCAATGTGTTGCATTACACCAATGATATAGACATCTTCTCCATCGCAAATAGCGTCAGCTTCAGCCTCAATAGCACCTCCTAAGAAATGATCCAGCAGAATTTGGTTCCCAGGCATTTCATTTAAAATGTCAACAACATGATGTTCCAATTCTTCACGGTTGATAACAATCTTCATTTTCTGTCCACCTAGAACATATGAAGGTCTGACCAATAATGGAAAACCTAAATCTTCAGAAAGAACTAAGGCTTGTTCAGCACTTTCAACTACGCCATATTTCGGGAAAGGAATGTTATTTTTCTCTAATACTTTTGAAAAACGACCTCTATCCTCTGCTAAATCTAACGCATCGAAACTTGTTCCAAAAATTTTAATCCCATAACGGTCTAACTTTTCAGCTAGTTTTAAAGCTGTTTGTCCTCCTAATTGAACTATAACCCCGTCTGGCTTTTCGTGACGAATAATATCATAGATGTGCTCCCAAAAAACTGGTTCAAAGTATAATTTATCAGCTGTGTCAAAATCGGTAGAAACGGTCTCTGGATTACAATTAATCATGATTGTTTCATAACCACATTCTTTTGCCGCTAAAACACCGTGAACACAACTATAATCAAACTCAATTCCTTGACCAATTCGGTTTGGTCCAGAACCTAAAACTATTACCTTCTTTTTATCTGAAACAATGCTCTCGTTTTCAAATTCAAAGGTTGAATAGTAATATGGAGTATGCGCTTCAAATTCTGCAGCACAAGTATCAACTATTTTGTACACCCGATTAATTCCAAATTCCTCACGTTTTTTATACACTTCGGACTCCAAACATCTTAATAAGTGAGCTATTTGTCGATCTGCATATCCTTTTTGTTTTGCTTCGAACAGCAATTCTTTAGGGAGTGTGTCCAAATGGAATTTTTCTATTCGATTTTCAACTTTTATTAAATCATCTATTTGACGTAAGAACCAAGGGTCAATTTTCGTTTTCTCTTGAATTCTATTAAATGGGATTCCCAATTTAATTGCATCATAGACATGAAACAATCTATTCCAACTAGGATGTTCTAAACTATGTAATATCTCATTTTGATTTGTCAACTCTTTTCCATCTGCGCCTAAACCATTTCTTCCTATTTCAAGAGATTGACAAGCCTTCTGAAGTGCTTCTTGGAAAGAACGTCCGATAGCCATCACTTCTCCAACAGACTTCATTTGTAAGCCTAATTCACGATTTGTTCCTGGGAACTTATTAAAGTTCCAACGCGGTATTTTTACAATTACATAATCCAACGTAGGCTCAAATAAAGCTGAAGTTGTTTTTGTAATCTGATTTTTTAACTCATCTAAATGGTAACCGATGGCCAATTTAGCTGCAATTTTTGCAATAGGATACCCTGTTGCTTTTGACGCCAAAGCAGATGAACGAGAAACACGTGGATTGATTTCGATCGCAATAATATCTTCCTTTTCATCAGGAGAAACTGCAAATTGGACATTACATCCTCCAGCAAAATTACCGATCGAACGCATCATATGAATTGCCATATCACGCATCTTCTGATAAGTAGTATCAGACAAAGTCATTGCTGGTGCAACAGTAATTGAATCTCCTGTATGAACTCCCATCGGGTCAAAATTTTCAATTGAACAGATGATTACAACATTGTCATTTGCATCTCTCAAAAGTTCCAATTCGAATTCTTTCCAACCTAAAAGCGCTTTATCAATCATCACCTCGTGAATTGGAGACAACTGTAAACCTCTTTCTAATAATGTATCAAAATCTTTTGGGTCATGAACAATAGAAGCACCTGCTCCACCTAGAGTGTATGAAGCTCTCACACATAAAGGGAATCCAAATTCTTGTGCGATTTCCTTTCCTTGTAAAAATGAACGTGCAGCCGCTTGAGGAGCCATTGGAACATCAATTTTCTCCATTAAATCTCTAAAAGCCTCACGGTTTTCAGTGATTTCAATTGCAGCAATATCAACACCAATAATATCAACACCATATTCTTCCCAAATTCCCATTTCATCACATTTAATGCAAAGATTTAAGGCAGTTTGTCCTCCCATGGTAGGAAGAACGGCGTCAATTTGATGCTTGTTTAATATTTCAATTATACTTTCTGGCTCAAGTGGCTTCAAATAGATATTATCAGCAATCACCTTGTCCGTCATAATCGTTGCTGGATTGGAATTGATTAATGTAACTTCTATTCCTTCTTCTCTTAAAGATCTTGAGGCTTGTGATCCTGCATAATCAAACTCGCAAGCTTGACCTATCACAATCGGTCCACTTCCGATGATAAGTATGGACTTAATTGATTCGTTTTTTGGCATTATATGCTCTAATTATTGGGGTTCAACTTTACGCTTTCACGCAACAAATTGAACGCAAATTTAGCCAAAAATCTACATTCAAACGTCATTTTTAGAATTGTTTTCGAGATGTTGTTAACAACTTACGTGAATAACTTTGAAATTATTCTGCTAGTTTTCGAAAATCAGTTTTACTTTTGGTGAAGTAAAACGAACTTCAATACACACTCAATATGCACAAGACTTTAGAGCGGAAAAAACCTGTTTTCACAAGCGTTTTAACACTTACATGTTGCGCTCTATTCCTTTTACTACAACTGGACACTACTTCAATAGGATCTGCAGAGGCATATAGTCGTCTTGGTGCACCTTACGCAACACAGATTTATCAAGGTCAGTTTTGGGGTATTGTTACAAATAGCTTGCTGCATATTAACTACTACCATCTAATTATCAATCTTATCGGTTTATGGACACTAGGAGCATTTATTGAGCGTAGAGTTGGACTTTACAATTTCATTCTGTTAGGACTTTACGCATCAATGGTAACTTCTATAGCACAACTCACTCTTTCGGATGACGCCGGAATCGGCTTAACTGGAGTAAATTACTTTTTTGTAGCCTACATTTTTATAAAATCAGCAATAGATAGTCGATTCGAATTAAGGGCGAAATACATGTGCCTCATCGTGGCAATAACTGGCATAATAACGGCATACTATCTTAATTCCATCAAATCATATAACATCGGTATTGCAGCAATGATATCCGGTGTGTTTTTTGGTATAATCACTGCCATTACTACAATTAACACCAAAAAGTCGACACCCATAATTTTTGCTATTGTATTATTAATTAGTAGCAGTATCACCTTGTTTTACGCACCATGGTCAGCCGAATGGAATTACTTCAAAGGCTATTCAGCGCATGAAAAAGGAGAATATGACGAAGCAAAAATGTACTACAAAGAGGCCATTAATATTAATCCTGGACACACCGCTAGTTTCGATAATTTAAAACTAATTAGCATTGATGAAATTAGCGACGCTGCATTGGAGGCACACAAAAACAAAGAATACCTTCGTGCTAGAAAATTTTACCAAAGAGTATTAAAACTTGACCCAAATAATCAATGGGCAAAACAAAACATGGCAAAATTGCCTTAATAATTTAAGCTAACATTATATTTGCTTTATACAGAATTAACGCCATGCAAGAAATACTTTCTAAACAAGACATCGAAAAAAAAATTAATCGCTTAGCATTTCAGCTATTGGAAAATTGCTTTGAAGAACAGAATTTGTTCCTAGGCGGAATTTTTGGAAACGGAATTGTTATAGCAAATCGCATTGCGAAAATCATTCAAAGCAATTCAAAAGTCAATGTGATTGTTTTCGAAATCAAGATCAATAAATCAGAACCGTGGGCTGAAAAAACGGTACTTACTGCAAATAAAGAGGACTTGAAAAACGGGTACATTGTGCTAATTGACGATGTATTGAATTCAGGAAAAACAATGCAGTACGCATTAATGGAGATTTTACAGTTTCCAACGAAAGCAATAAAAACGCTAACTTTAGTCGACAGAACGCACAGACGGTTCCCTATCAAGGCAGATTTCGTAGGATTAAGTCTCTCTACTACTCTAAAAAATCGTGTAGAAGTAATTCTTTCTGAAAAAGACGAAAAAGCTTACTTGGTATGATAAACAGAATCACTGAATCTTCTTCGAATCATAATGATTTAGAAAAAATGTCAACTACTGAATTACTTCAAGGAATTAATTCAGAAGATCAAAAAGTTGCTATTGCCGTAGAACAAATCATTCCAGAAATTGAAAAATTTATTGACGCATGTTTTTTACGCATGAAAAACGGCGGTAGACTATTCTATGTCGGTGCGGGGACTAGTGGTCGGCTAGGTGTTGTTGATGCTAGTGAATGCCCCCCAACTTTTGGCGTCGAACATGGCGTCGTTGTTGGAATTATCGCCGGAGGTGATTTAGCCATTCGAAAGGCTGTTGAATTTGCTGAGGACGATACAGAACAATGCTGGAAAGACTTAATAGAACATAACATCAATTCAAATGATACAATTGTTGGAATTGCAGCTTCTGGATCTACTCCATATGTACTAGGTGCAATTGAAAAAGCCAACTCTGAAGGAATTTTAACCGGTGGAATATCATGTAATCCTGGATGCCCATTGGAATTAGAAGTTCAATTTCCAATGACAGCGGTTGTAGGACCTGAATTCGTTACAGGTAGTACTCGCATGAAGTCTGGAACTGCTCAAAAATTAATTCTAAACATGATCAGTACATCTTTAATGATCAAACTTGGTCATGTGAAAGGAAACAGAATGGTTGACATGCAATTAAGCAATAATAAATTAGTTGACAGAGGCGCAAAAATGATTCAACACGAAATTTCAGTTGATTACAATACTGCTCTTGAGTTACTTCAGGAATTTGGAAGTGTCCGTGCAGCCGTTGAAAACTACAAGGCATAAAAAAAGGAAGTCTTTCAACCTCCTTTTTCTATCTAAAAAATCAATATTTATTTCTCTTTATCCTTTGCAGGTAAAGCCTTTGTTCCTTTTACGATATCAACTGTTAATTCAGTTGCATCTTTTTTCATATCAATTTTAATTGAATCACCTTCTTTCAAGTTCGATTTCACAATCTCCTCTGCGAGTGGATCTTCAACATACTTTTGAATTGCTCTTTTCAATGGACGAGCTCCAAATTTTTCATCGTAACCTTTGTCTACAATGAAATCTTTTGCAGTCGCTGTAATTTCAATTGAATAACCCAATTCATTGATACGCCCATATAATTTCTCCAATTCAAGATCAATAATTTTATGAATATCTTCTCTAGTCAAAGATTTAAACATAACCATATCATCCACTCTATTCAAGAATTCTGGTGAAAACGCTTTTCTCAATGCATTCTGAACAACTATTTTCGAATTCTCTTCCTTTTGAGTCGATTGTGCAGACGTTCCAAATCCAACTCCAGTTCCAAAGTCAGCCAATTGGCGCGCTCCTATATTCGACGTCATAATTATGATCGTGTTCTTAAAGTCAATTTTACGCCCTAGACCATCAGTCATATGCCCATCATCTAAAGCCTGAAGCAATAAGTTGAATACATCTGGATGCGCTTTTTCAATCTCATCTAACAATACAATTGAATAAGGTTTTCTCCTCACTTTCTCTGTTAATTGACCACCTTCTTCATAACCAACGTATCCTGGAGGCGCTCCAACTAATCTTGAAATTGAGAATTTCTCCATGTATTCAGACATGTCAATTCGAATTAATGAATCCGCAGAATCAAATAGATACTGTGCTAGTATTTTAGCTAACTGAGTTTTACCAACCCCTGTTGGCCCTAGGAAGAAAAATGAACCAATCGGCTTATTAGGATCTTTCAAACCAGCTCTGTTACGCTGAATAGCTTTAACTACTTTCTTAACAGCCTCTTCTTGTCCAATTACTTTATCCTTAATTTCATCTTCCATGCTCGCTAAGCGACCAGTTTCAGATTCAGAAATACGAGTCACAGGAACACCAGACATCATAGAAACAACCTCAGCAACATTCTCCTCTGTTACCATTACTCGATTATTCTTCGAATCAGCCTCCCATTTTTCTTTCGCAGCATCCAGCTCCTCCATTAATTGACGCTCTTTATCACGAAGTTCAGCAGCCTTTTCATATTGCTGTGTTTTAATTACTTCGTTCTTTTCTTCTTTTAAGTCTTCAATTTTCTTCTCAACATCTAATATCCCCTTCGGAACATTAATATTTGTCAAGTGAACACGAGAACCAACTTCATCTAGGGCATCAATGGCCTTGTCTGGTAAATGACGGTCAGTGATATATCTTTCTGTTAATGTCACACAGGCTTTAATAGCTTCTGGTGTAAAAGTAACTGAGTGATGTTCTTCGTAACGTTCTTTAATATTATCTAAAATCTGTACCGTTTCGTCTATAGAAGTTGGCTCAATGATTACTTTTTGAAAACGTCGTTCTAATGCACCATCTTTTTCAATGTGTTGTCTGTACTCATCCAAAGTTGTTGCTCCAATCGCTTGCATTTCCCCTCGCGCTAAGGCTGGTTTAAGCATGTTAGAAGCATCCAATGAACCAGAAGCACCACCAGCACCAATAATGGTGTGAATCTCATCTATAAACAAAATTACGTCAGGATTTTTTTCAATTTCCTGCATAACCGCTTTCATTCGCTCTTCAAACTGACCTCTGTACTTCGTTCCAGCAACTAAAGAAGCCAAATCTAAAGAGACAATTCTTTTATCAAATAAAACGCGTGATACTTTACGTTGAACTATTCGCAACGCTAAACCTTCTGCAATAGCACTTTTACCCACTCCAGGTTCACCAATTAAAATTGGATTGTTTTTCTTTCTTCTGGAAAGAATTTGACTTACACGCTCCACTTCTTTTTCACGACCGACAATTGGATCAAGCTTACCTGCTTCTGCCATTTTTGTCAAATCGCGACCAAAATTATCTAATACCGGAGTTTTAGATTTAGGATCCGCATTCTTACGAGAAGCAGACAATGATTCGTCGCGTTCTTCTTCTGCCCCACCAGGAAATTCAGCTCTTGGTGAAATTTCATCTTCTTTCATATCTTCTAATTCATCTTTAACATTATCATAAATAATTCCATACTTATTTAAAATACTACATGCCACATTGTCTTCATTTTTTAAAATCGACAATAACAAGTGTTCAGTTCCAATCATCGAACTTTTATGCAGCTTTGCCTCTAAATAAGTTAACTTCAATACTCTTTCTGCTTGCTTTACAAGAGGAATATTGGCCAAATTTTGATTTGCTATTGTCGCATTTGATGACAACGTTTGTTCAATTTCTGTACGAACCATTTTCAGATTCAATTGAAACTCACGCATTACCCGAATGGCTTTACCATCTCCCTCGCGAATCAATCCCAATAAAAGATGCTCTACACCAATAAAGTCATTCCCTAATCGAAGGGCTTCTTCCCGACTGTAACTAATTACATCTTTTACTCTTTGTGAAAATTTTGCTTCCATGGCTTCTCTTTAATCAAAAAACATACCTTTTTACCATACTGTAAAAATGAACATTTTCCGTCACCTACAAATATATAACGAATAAAATTGTTAATAAGTCTATAAAACCGCCAATTTTCCACAGATTTTTGTTAGTAAAAACGTGTTTCACCTTGTTGGAACTATCGTTTAAATGTATAATTTCGGAACTTGCTAAAAACACCGTTTAGGTGAAAAAATAATTAATTGGAGACAAGATGGCAGAAGGAGAAAAGATAATCCAGATTAACATTGAGGATGAAATGAAATCAGCGTACATTGATTATTCAATGTCCGTTATTGTATCAAGAGCATTACCTGACGTTCGTGACGGTTTTAAACCTGTACATAGACGTGTATTATACGGTATGCAAGATCTTGGGGTTTATTCAAATCGACCACATAAAAAGTCAGCTAGAATTGTCGGTGAAGTTTTAGGGAAGTACCACCCACATGGAGATAGTTCAGTTTATGATACTATGGTACGTATGGCACAGCACTGGTCTTTGCGTTACCCATTGGTTGATGGACAAGGTAACTACGGCTCTGTTGATGGCGATAGTCCGGCAGCTATGCGTTACACTGAGGCACGATTAAGAAAGATTGCTGAAGAAATGCTAGCTGATCTTGAAAAAGAAACAGTTGACTTTAGACCAAACTTCGATGAGAGTTTAATGGAACCTGAAGTTCTTCCATCTAAGATTCCTAACTTAATGGTAAACGGAGCTAGTGGTATCGCGGTTGGTATGGCTACAAACATGGCTCCTCATAACTTAACAGAGGTTGTCGATGGTACAATTGCTTATATTGACAATAGAGATATTGAACCTGAAGAATTAATCAACTTTATCAAAGCGCCTGATTTCCCGACAGGAGGAATTATATACGGATACGACGGAGTGCGTGAGGCACAACTAACAGGACGTGGACGAATTGTAATGCGCGCAAAAACTGAATTCGAAGAATCATCAAGCGGAAGAGAAGCAATCATCGTAACAGAAATCCCATATCAGGTCAATAAAGCTGATATGATCAAGAAAACTGCCGATCTTGTAAACGACAAAAAGATTGATGGTATTTCTGATATTCGTGACGAATCCGATAGAAATGGAATGCGCATCGTCTACGAATTAAAAAGAGACGCGATTCCAAATGTTGTATTAAATAAATTATTTAAATACACGCAACTACAAACTTCATTTTCAGTTAATAACATTTGTCTTGTAAAAGGGCGTCCTGAATTACTAAACACAAAACAAATCATTGAAAATTTTGTTGAGTTTAGACATGAGGTGGTTATTAGAAGAACAAGATTTGAACTTCGAAAAGCAGAAGAAAGAGCGCATATTTTAGAAGGATTGATTATTGCATCTGACAACATTGATGAAGTAATTAAAATGATCCGCGCTTCCAAAAGCCCAGATGAAGCTAGAGAAAAATTAATTGAGCGTTTCAGCCTAAGCGATATTCAAGCAAGAGCAATCGTAGAAATGAGATTGCGTCAGTTGACAGGACTTGAGCAAGATAAATTAAGAGCTGAGTTTGAAGATTTAATGGCTTTAATTACTGATTTGAAAGATATTCTTGCGAACGAAGACCGTAGAATGGAAATCATCAAAAACGAATTAATTGAAGTTCGTGATAAATACGGTGATGCTAGAAGGTCTATCATTGAATATTCAGCAAGTGAAATGCGAATAGAAGATTTAATTCCTGATGAAGAAGTTGTCGTTACTATTTCTCATGCTGGATACATCAAACGTACAAGTTTAGCTGAATACAAAGTTCAAAACCGTGGAGGAATGGGATCGAAAGGTTCTACTACGCGTGACAAAGATTTCTTAGAAGAATTATTTGTTGCAACAAATCACAACTACCTATTAATATTTACAGAAAAAGGTAAATGTTTCTGGATGCGTGTATTTGAAATCCCGGAAGGAAGCAAAACAAGTAAAGGTCGAGCAATTCAAAACTTACTCAACATTGAGCAAGATGATATGATCAAGGCTTATGTCAAAGTTAAGGACCTTACAGATAAAGATTACGTGGAGAACAACTTCATTGTAATGGCTACGAAACAAGGTGTTATTAAGAAAACATCGTTAGAAGCATATTCTCGCCCAAGAACAAATGGAATCAATGCAATCACTATTCGCGATAATGATGAATTATTGGAAGCGAAATTGACGAACGGAACGAATGAAATTGTTTTGGCAACCACAAATGGTCGTGCAATACGATTCAATGAAGAAAAAGTGCGTGCAATGGGCCGTAATGCTGCGGGTGTTCGCGGAGTTACACTTGGAGACAAAAAAGACGAAGTTATTGGAATGATTTGCGTGGAGGACATCCACTCTACTATTCTAGTAGTTTCTGAAAAAGGTTATGGAAAACGCACCTACTTAAACGATCCTGAAGATGACGAGCCAGTTTACCGTGTTACTAATCGTGGTGGTAAAGGTGTTAAAACATTAAACATCACTGATAAAACGGGTAAATTACTTTCAATCAAAAACGTAACGGATGAAGAAGATTTAATGATAATCACGAAATCAGGAGTTACAATTCGTATGCACATTGACGGAATAAGAACAATGGGAAGAGCTGCACAAGGAGTTAAATTGATTAACTTGAAAGGTGGATCTGAAATCGCTGCTGTTGCGCGTGTTCCAAGAAGTGAAGACGAAGAAGGTGAATTAGAAGACGAAAACACAACAAATGAAGAAGGTACATCTGACGAAGATGGCACGAATATTGAAAATGATTCTGTGGAATAATTAACTATTTTGAATCTAAAGAATAAAATACATTATGAAAATTTCAATTAAGAACACTGCACTTACTCTTGGACTGGTCGCAGTAACAAGTATTGCATTTGGGCAAAAAAACATTGAAACAAGTGCTGCGGTAGAGTTTAAAAATAAATACATGACCAGTTTAATGACTGGTGACATGGAAGCCGCAAAGAAGGCCCTTATTGCTGCAAAAGGGTTTATTGATCAGGCTGCTGTTCATGAAGACACTAAGGACAATCAAAAAACATTGTGGTTAAAAGGTGAGATTTATGCTAACTTTTTAGTTCTTGGAATGCAATCAATGGACACTGCTTTTATCCGTAAAGGTGGTGATGATGCAATAGATATATCAATTGCTGCTTTCGACAAAGCATATGACGCAGGAAACAAAATGAAGTCGGATGTTGAGCAATCTGTATATCAAAAAATTGCCTTATTAAATCAATTTGCAGGAATGACTTACAACGCTGAACAATATGAGGCTGCAGGTGAATTATATGAAACTGAAGCTAAATACAGCGATGCGATTGATCAACTGGATAGTGCTGCGGTTTTTAACTCATCCCTATGTTACGAGAAAGCCGAAAAGTATGAAAAAGCGGCAATCGGATACGAAAGACTTGCTAAAGTAAATTACAGAGGAACTACTTCTGCTATCTTAGCATCAAGCTCGTACCGTAAAGCTGGTAACCTTGAAAAAGCAAAAGCAATTATCGCTGAAGCGCGTAAAACAAATCCTTCAGACAAAGAATTATTATTGGAATTGGTAAACACAAACATCGATGCTGGTGATGCTGCAGGTGCAGAAAAAGCCCTAGCTGATGCAATTAAAACTGATCCTAACAATAAGCAATTGCACTATACGATTGGTACAATCTATATCGATTTAAAAGAAAACGAAAAAGCTGAGATTGCATTGAACAAAGCATTGGAAATTGATCCAAACTATGCTGATGCTCAATACCAATTAGGTGCACACTTGGTAACTTGGGCTGGTGATTTAAAATTACAAGCTGACCAAATGCCTTTTGGAGATGCTAATTACAATAAAGTAAAACAACAAAGCGGTGAAGTATATGAAAGAGCGTTAATTCCTCTGGAAAAATATATCATTAACTACCCTGAAGATAAAGCCGTGTTAACAATTTTATTCCAGTTACAACGAAATCTTGGAAATTCGGAAAAAGCATTAGAATACAAAAAACGTGCAGACGCCATTAAATAATCCAAATAAAAAAATAAAAAAACTCGCTTTTCATCTGTGAAAAGCGAGTTTTTTTTTTGCTTTAACAATTGATTTTCAATTTAAAACTATATCTTTGCACCCCTGTATAGCACGAGGTTATGCAGTTTTTTTTGTCGCTAACCTAGTAAATTTGCGACGTTTATTTATTTCTTTCGAGATTATAGGTTACTCGAAATACAAATTTTAAAGCCAAAATGGCAAAAAATACACAAATGCAGGGAACTGCAGATTTTGACTGGGATGCATTAGCATTAGACGGTTATTCTAAAGTAGAGCGTTCAGAATTATCTGACAAATACGAGCCTACTTTAAACGCAATTGCTGAAAGAGAAGTAGTTGAAGGAACAGTTATTTCTTTGAATAAAAAAGAAGTAGTTGTTAACATCGGTTCTAAGTCTGAGGGAATTATCCCAACGAGTGAATTCCGTTATAATCCAGATTTAAAAGTTGGAGACAAAGTTGATGTTTATGTTGAAACTCAAGAAGACAAATACGGTCAACTTGTAGTATCTCATAGAGTTGCTCGTGTTCACAGCGCTTGGATTAAAGTTAACGAAGTGTTGGCTACAGGAGAAATCATTACTGGTTTTGTTAAATGTAGAACTAAAGGTGGACTTATTGTTGATGTATTTGGTTTGGAAGCATTCTTACCAGGTTCTCAAATAGATGTTAAGCCTATTCGCGATTATGATGTTTATGTAGGTAAGAACATGGAGTTCAAAGTTGTTAAAATCAACCAAGAATTTAAAAATGTTGTTGTATCTCACAAAGCTCTTATCGAAGCTGAGCTTGAAGAACAAAAGAAACAAATCATCTCTGGTCTTGAAAAAGGTCAAGTATTGGAAGGAACAGTTAAAAACATTACTTCGTACGGTGTATTCATCGATCTTGGTGGTGTTGACGGACTTGTTCATATCACTGATTTATCTTGGGGACGTGTTAATCACCCAGAAGAAATCGTTGAATTAGATCAAAAATTAAACGTTGTAATCTTAGATTTCGATAACGATAAGAAAAGAATTGCATTAGGTTTAAAACAATTACAAGCTCATCCTTGGGATGCACTTAGCGCTGAAATTAACGTTGGTGACAAAGTGAAAGGTAAAGTAGTTGTTATGGCTGATTACGGTGCTTTCGTTGAAATCGCTGCTGGAGTTGAAGGATTGATTCACGTTTCAGAAATGAGCTGGTCACAGCACTTACGTTCTGCGCAAGATTTCTTAAATGTTGGAGATGAGGTTGAAGCAGTAGTTTTAACTTTAGACAGAGAAGAGCGTAAAATGTCATTAGGTATTAAGCAATTAATGCCAGATCCATGGGAAGCAATTGAAGGCAAATATGCAGTTGGAACTAAGCACACTGCTAAAGTTCGTAACTTCACTAACTTCGGTGTTTTCGTTGAGTTAGAAGAAGGAGTTGATGGATTAATCCACATTTCTGATCTTTCTTGGCAAAAGAAAATCAAACACCCATCAGAATTCTGTAAGGTAGATGATCAAATGGATGTAGTTGTTTTAGAAATCGATAGAGAAAGTCGTCGTATTTCATTAGGACACAAACAATTAGAAGAGAACCCATGGGAAGTATTTGAATCTACATTTACTGAAGGTTCAACTCACCAAGGAACAATAGTTGAAAACAAAGATAAGTCTGGAATCGTTTCTTTACCTTACGGTTTAGAAGGAATTTGCCCAGCTCGTCACATGAGAAAAGAAGATGGATCTAACGCTGAAGTGGATGAAACATTGGATTTCGTAGTGATTGAATTCAACAAAGATGCTCGTAAAATCGTTGTATCTCACACTAGTACTTTTGAAGAACAAGAAGAGAATCACGCAAATCGATCTAAAGAGAAATCTTCAAAAGGTGGATCTTCAAATAAAGCGGTTAATACTGTAAATCAATCTAACGAAAAATCTACGTTAGGTGATTTGGACGCTTTGTCTGCATTAAAAGAAAAAATGGAGAAAGGAAAATAATTCTTCTTTATTAAAATAGGAAAGGGCTTTAGGAAACTAAAGCCCTTTTTTTTGTTCCGCAAACCATAAAAGTTAATTGTGTCAAATTTTGTACTTTAGCATACTTATCAAAAACAAACTATGAAATCTACATTCCTACTCTCATTTGTTACTATTTCCATTTTTATTCTTGCATCATGCAAAGATGATAAACCAGAGGACCTCATAATTGATAATGGTGCTTTAGATTGTTCTACGATGACAATCGACGCTTCAACGAATGTGAAAGGATATAATATTTTATCAAAAGTTCCGGGTATTTGGAACGGACCAGTATACTCTCCTACTCCTCTTGGGAGTTTTCCAGAATGGATTGTAGATTTTCGTCCGATTTCATCATCACAAGTTTCAGCTAAAAATGAATTGGATTCAATCAATGATATTTTCATGAGCTTTTTCATTGTAAAACACGATTGCGAATATAAAGTCGCATTTAGAAATGGTGGAGGTTTTGCTGGACAAACACGTACATCATATCAATTGATTGATAGTTTAAATGAAGGCCCAACTGAATCGTTTTATCGTTTTGTCGATCCGGTTGCAGGTAAAACCAGAGTCTATACCGACGTAACTTTTAAACCAGACAGTTTAATCATGCATGTGTACACAAATCAATACAGTACACTATCAGCGGCCGTCACGCATATGATTTGGCGTGCTAAGATACAAGACCAAACATCGACGCAAAGCGCTATTTCATTGTTTAATTTTCCTCAAAAACAATTGACGCGTGATTTCTCAACTACCTTTGATGGGGCTACAGAAGCAATATACTATTCTGCTGGTATAGACCCGTACTCTGAATCACAACAACCGCATCTTGGAAATTCAACCATAAATATTAATGTTACAAATCCTGCAGTTGTTGATCCTGCTAAGAAAGTATTAATCATTATTACAACTCAGCCTCTTTTTCCAGGTAATGTATTCAGCCTAAACAATATGAAATATCGTTCACGTTATGTATTCGTTGATGCAAAAGCAAGCACAAGCTTTAATTTTAATTACATGCATCCTGGGACATATTATGTAAACGCAATTTACGACAGTAATGGAGATTTTAATTTCTCTATAGGAGATTATATGAATTTTCCATTTGATGTGCCATTGACATTAACTAACCAAGGGAGTGCTTCTGTAAATGTAAACGTGAATTATCCGATACCTTAACTGAACTCTTTTGTTCGATACTTGTATTTAATTGTATGAAATATTTATCATACATCATATTGTTTATTCTGATTGAATCTTGTTCTATTTCGAATGAAGTTATTTCGGTTAACGAAAACAAAATTGATTCAAAACAAATTCAAAAGGAGAATTCGATTAAAGAAGATGAAATAGCAGTTATTCAAATTCCTATTCACAACGTTCAAATACTGATTCGACAGCATATCCCATATTGTGGTGGAGCCTACCCAAGTGAAGATCAATTAAATAATTACGTGACATATAATGAACATATTGTTCTAATTAATCATAAAGATTCTTCACGAACTGAAATTAATTCCTTTCAAAATGGTGCATACTACTTAAATCTAAAGCCAGGAAGTTATTCTATTCAAGAAGGCTACAAAAACGTAACATATGAGCAATTTAGATCATCTCTCAATACTGCATACTCTCAATATATAATTCGAGGCGATGATGATTGCTACAGAAATTGGTGGAAAAGTACCTTGAAAGATTTTACTGTTACGGATTCAGAAGGAGTATTGACGATAAACTGCTCTATTTCTAGCAGTTGTTACACAGGTATCAATCCATGTGATTACTACAACGGACCTATTCCAAATTAAGAACTACACGACAACATTGAACAACCAATTTTATCATTTGCCCAATCCGGTCGTTTTGAAAACCACTTTTGCATTTCAGGCTGTTCGTCGTAAGGTTTTTTGAGTAATTGATACAATTCATCAATTACCGAATAATCTCCCTTGTCAGCTGCATCAATTGCCAATTGAGCCATGTAATTGCGCAAGACATACTTGGGATTGATTAAATTCATTTTTTGAATTCGATCTTCATCAGTTAACTTTTCAATGCTTAGTCTTTCAATATAATTGAAGAGCCATCCCTTCCACTCCTCTCGCTGAGCTTCAAATTCATCATTTAACAAATAAGAATCTTTTGCTATTTGTAGAATAAAATCAATTGGATTCTCCTGGTTTATTTGTGACAAATTTCGAAAGAACAAGGTCATATCGACTTCTGTTTTAGTCAATAAGACTTGTAAATCGCTAATTAGCTTTTTATCACCGTCTACTAATGTATCAACTCCAATCTTTGACAACATCATCTTCAGATATTCATCTCTAAAATCACTTTGGTATTCCTTTAAAATGGCTTCCAAAGGCTCAGCTTCCCCAATTAACGGGTAAATTGCATTTGCCATTCGCGTTAAATTCCATAAACCAATGGATGGTTGATTGCCATATCGGTAACGTCTATTTTCTGCATCCGTTGTATTTGGTGTCCAATCAGGATTATAATCTTCTAACCAACCATACGGTCCGTAATCAATTGTTAAACCAAGAATAGAAAGGTTATCTGTATTCATTACACCATGAACAAATCCAACTCGTTGCCAATCAAGCAACATTTTTTTTGTTGAAAGCATCACTTCTCTGAAAAATTGAAGATATCCTTCTTTCGAAGGAGCCCCCAAATGCGCGTAAAAATGACGTATGGTATAATCTACTAACTCTTTCAATGTTTTATGATCACCTCTGGCCGCAAATATTTCAAAATTCCCAAAACGAATAAATGAAGGCGCAACACGGCAAACAATTGCACCTTTTTCTTCAGCTGGATTTCCATTGTACAAAACATCTCTCATTACATTGTCTCCCGAAAGCGACAATGACAAAGCTCTAGTTGTTGGAACTCCAAGATGAAACATAGCTTCACTACATAAATACTCTCTAATTGACGAACGTAACACTGCAAGTCCATCTGCACCGCGAGAATATGGCGTCTGCCCTGCTCCTTTTAACTGCAAGACCCATGACTTTTCATTTACTTCAACTTCTGCAATATTAATCGCTCTTCCGTCTCCTAATTGTCCCGCCCAATTTCCAAATTGATGTCCACCATAACACATTGCGTACGGTTTAAAGTTTGGAAACGACCTGTTTCCCGTGACTATTTCTAAAAATTCTTTAGAGTCAGCGTCGGTAATCCCCAATTCATCCAACATTTCATTAGAAACATGAACTAATGATGGATTTGAAATCTTTGTTGGTTCGACAAAAGAAAAACACGCATTTTCAACCTGTCTTCTCGCTGAACCTTCAATTGGGTCTGCAGGAAGTTCACTACTAAACGTACTATTAATATTGAGTTCGGCGATTTTCGGCATTTACTTTTCAATTTTATCAAACGATGCAATTAATCCCTTGATGAGTGAAGAACTAAAACCATTGTGTTCCATTTCATTTAACCCAACAATAGTACATCCCTTTGGTGTGGTTACTTTGTCGATTTCATATTCAGGATGCTGCTTGTTTTCTATCAACAATTCAGAAGCACCTTTGACTGTTTGTGCGACAATTGTACTCGCCGTTTTAGCATCAAAACCAATTTGAATTCCGCCTTGAATCATTGCTCTAATAAATCTCAAAACGTAAGCTATTCCGCAGGCACCAAGCACAGTTGCCGACTCCATCAAACTTTCGTCTATATATATCGTTGCGCCGATGGCATCAAAAATAGACTTGACTTCATTTTTCTTATTCTCTCTTATTTCCTCAGTACAAATACATGTCATCGATTCACTAACTCCCGCTCCAGTATTTGGCATAGCCCGAAAAACGGAAGCTTTTGTTCCAATGACAGAACGAATTTCTTCGATTGTTACTCCAGTCGCCAACGAAACAATTGTGTGGTTTTCTGTGATTTCATTCTTTATATCACCTAAAATCTCTAAAATATTGAATGGTTTTAGAGCAACGATAATAATTTCCGATTCACGCACAGCTCTTGCATTGTCAGATGAAACAGTAATATTGGGCGAATTAATGTGAGATAAATCCGATACATTTCGTTTTGTAGCGAAAATCGATTTACTTTTAAATGAAGCGTGATTCATTAATCCATTAAGAATTGACATTCCTAAATTTCCACATCCAATAATTGCAATTTTGCCTTCCATTTTGATTAAATAAAGAATTGAAGGACAAAGGTCTAAATTAATTCCTAATTCACCTTATTCTTGTGCTGTTGATTCAATCAATTTTGCAGAATCGAACGTATACGGTAAGCGCTCCATATATAAATACTTCTTTTGGGGCGATTCAAAAGGTCGATAGATGTAGTATACGAAATTGTTATGTATTGCTATTTTCTCAACAAATCGATATTCCAGCTTCACTTGTTCTGTAATTTCTCCCGTTTTCGTATTAATTCGTCCTAAATAGGAGAAGCCAGCTCGATCGAACAAAGCGTAAATTTCCCCTGTTTTACTATCTTGAATTAACTCACTTTCCCAACCCGTTTTGCGTTTATCATAATGGTGATATATTGAAATACTGTCTATTGGTTCCCCTAAATCATTGTAAGTTCGTAATTTATCCTTGTAATAATCAAAGACAAACAATGAATCATTTCGATGGAACAATGGTGCATATAACTCTTTGTAATAAGGTGATTGTGTAAAATAATTGGCTCCGACATAAATCTCGGCATCAATTCCTGTTTGCAATTCTAAATTCTTTGCCCATAATTTGGTGCGTACATCTACCCATTTGTATTCAGAACGATACAACTCCATCATTAAATCATCCTTTATTTGCAGTATTTTGGTGTACGAGGAATCAATTTGATCGTAGGTGAAATAATCAAATGCTGGGTAATCTTTATTGAAATTAGAGAAATACAATTTTGTTTTGTTCGTATCTAAAATTGGAGCTAAATACTTCATGAAGTATGTTTTATCGATTGTACTTAAAGTAATATCGTTGTTATTCAAAATAACTCCATAAACATTTTTCTCACAAATTACATGCGGGTTTTTACGGTAATCCAATACTAATTCTTCAGCCACGTCCGGAACAGAAAATCGTCGTTTAATATTGCGGCCATCGTAAACCAAAAGTTCGTTTCCCTTATTTAATCGCTTTGGGTAAGTTAATAATAACATTTCACCTGAACTCAAAACCTCAAAGTCTGCCACAGACAATTGATTTGATTTAAAATAAACCGTTGGAACACCTGGAGCTGCGACGACCATTTCTTCTTGGTTCTGCACCCGAATGAATTCCATTTCAAATTTATAGGTAATCGTGTCTAAAAGGTTTTTAGTAGGGATTTTTCGCTTGGATGAAATTTCGTTAAACTTATAATGTTCAGCTTTAAAGGTAAAGGATTGACCATAAAATGCATTGAAATAAACTTTCCCTAATCGGTTCGAAGTTCGCTCTATTTTGAGCGAATCTAATTCCAGTTTAACTTGAACATTTGGAATTCCCGAACCATCCGTTTTGTCGTTCAACTGAATACAGACAACCACCGTATCTTGTCCAAACGTGAAGTTTGTAAAAAAAAGAACCAGGAAGGTGAAAATTGTTTTCATATTAATTAGATGCCCTAAACTAAAAAATTCCATAAAAAAAACGCCCGAATAATATATTCGAGCGTCTAATACTTATTAAAAAATGAACTTAAGCGTTCACATTCATGTTATCTAAAACAGTCATTACATTTTTAACAGCCTCTGCAGACTCAGCTAATAATGCTTTTTCGTCATCGTTTAAGTCTAATTCAATAATTCTTTCGATTCCGTTTTTACCTAAAACAACAGGAACTCCTAAGAAAATATTTTTCATTCCGTATTCACCATCTAACATTGCACAAACTGGGAATACACGTTTTTGGTCACGAACAATTGCTTCTACCATTTGAGCAGCGGCAGCACCTGGAGCATACCAAGCTGACGTTCCTAACAATTTAACGATTTCTCCACCACCGAATTTTGTTCTTTCGATGATTTCGTTTAATTTTTCTTCAGAAATTAACTCTGTAACTGGAATACCACCAACCGTTGTATAACGAGGAAGCGGAACCATTGTATCACCGTGTCCACCCATCAAAACTGCTTGAATATCTTTAGGAGAAACGTTTAATTCTGTCGCTAAAAATGCTCTGTAACGCGCAGTATCTAAAACACCAGCCATTCCAAAAACTTTACTTCTATCCACTTTTGCATTCAAATATGTACAGTAAGTCATTACGTCTAATGGGTTCGAAACACAAATAATTTTAGCATTCGGAGAATACTTAATAACGTTTTCAGTAACCATCTTAACGATTCCAGCGTTTGTTGCAATTAAATCATCACGAGACATACCTGGTTTTCTAGGTAATCCCGAAGTAATAACAACAACATCTGAATCAGCAGTTTTAGAATAATCGTTTGTAGATCCTACAGTTCTTGAATCGTACAAGTTAATTGGGGAAGTCTCCCAAATATCCAAAGCTTTACCTTCAGCAAAACCTTCTTTAATGTCTAACAATACAATCTCGTTAGCGATTTCTCTTTGTGCTAATACGTCAGCGCAAGTAGCTCCAACATTTCCAGCACCTACAACAGTTACTTTCATTTCTTTATAATTTGATCTTATTAAAATTCTCTAAGTGATACGAAATTAATACAATTGTTAAGAAAAAAGACCTCTTTTTACTGTTTTTTCTTGTAAAATTTATTTTGGTTCTATCAATAAATAATAATAAGTAACAGAGAACCAAAAAACGTAAAGCTGAAGTTCAACATCCGCTATTTAAATCTGTGAAGAAATATCTGTAGCATAAATATCAACGAATGTCTTTTAGCACTAAATTTTTCATTAAATCCGTTTAGTTAACTTTGCGTCTTTAGGGTGAAATTGTCGTTATTTATGATAGATTTGCCTAGCCTAAAATATTTTTATTTGCAAAAAGGCAACTGAACAAAACAACCGTCGTCTAACCAATGAAACGAATGTGGAAAGCAAAGAACAATTAGAGCAGATAATCAGTGGATGCCTGGGAAACGACAGAAGGTCGCAGGAGAAGCTGTTTAAGCTTTACTATGGTAAAATGCTTTCCGTTTGTATGCGGTATTCAACGGATAGAGATTCGGCTGAAGAAGTTGTACAAGAAGGTTTCATAAAGATCTTTGATAAATTAGAAGCGTTTGACTACAAAGGTTCTTTTGAAGGATGGATGAGACGAATAATGGCAAATACAGCCATTGATAGTATCCGAAAATCGAAAAAAGATCCTATTCTAACAGACAACGATGAAGATTTTAAATTGGGTGCGTCAAATCCAATGATTGAATCAGAAGAAATTGAACTGTCAGGAATCAAAGCTGAGATTGCAATGGAGGCAATAAACGAATTATCTCCATCGTATAAAGCAGTTTTCAACTTGTATGTCTTCGAGGACTACAAGCACATAGAAATTGCAGAAATACTAGGTATCAGCGAAGGAACGTCAAAATCTAATTTTGCAAAGGCAAAAATGAATTTACAAAAGATATTAAAAGAAAAATTCATGAACATTGATTGACATGAAAGAAAATTTGGAAAATAAAATAAAACAGAGTTTAGAAAACCACGAGATGCCATACAATGCTTCTGCGTGGACGGCGATGCAGGCGAAGCTTGACATTGTAAAACCTGTCACCTCTCCGGTTTCATATTTAAAATGGTACATTTCAGCAGCGTCAGTTGTTGTGGTCGGTATTGTTACATGCGTTTCTTTAAACTCGACTAATGAACCGATTAAAGAAACACTTAAAAAAGCAGAAAATACTGAATTGATTGAATCAAATTCCAATTCAACAAACCGTATTAAAAATACAACTCAGGATAATTTGACACCAACGCCAGCAGCAGTAAGTTCTAATGAAGCTGCTATTGACAATTCAAATGCGAATAAGGTAGATAATTCAGCGTCACACAACACTTCACACAGCAATCCTTTTTTAATGTCAAGTGGAAGTGGTGATAGAGAAGCAATTGGTAGTGGAAATGGATCTGTTGGAAATGACACGTCCAATGGAAATTCTAGCGGAAATAATTCAACAACTACAACGACCAACTCAACTGAAAATTACATTTTACCCAATATTACTGAAGTCTGTGAAGGTGAATCAACGACAATTAAAAACATGAATGACGTTGCATTAATGATTCAAGGACCAAGTATGCAATATGTGATCCCGGCTAATTCTGAACGAAAAGTAAGAATGACTAAAGAAGGAACACACGAGATATCTGTTATGGTTGACGGGAATTCTAAAAAATCTTCAACTTTCTTTGTGAAAGGAGCACCGAAAGCAGATTTCATTATCGATACTGATACTAAATTTGAAAAAGGATTGCCAACCACGAAATTAGAAACGTCTGTTCCTGGTGTTGAACACTCATGGATAATTGGAACATCGAGAGTTTACGGTGAAAAGGTTGATGCTCACTTTTACAATTCAGGAAATAAGGATGTAACATTGACCGTGAAAGATGCAAATGGTTGTTCAAGCAGTATAACCAAGTCAATTCGTATTGATGAAAAATACAACCTTATGGCTGTTAATTCTTTCATTCCAGAGGATATTGATGACAGAAACAATACTTTTATGCCATTTGCCTTAACTCAACGGAACGTGAAATTTAATTTAATCATAATTGATCCAACTGACGGACATATTGTATTCCAATCTAACGATGCGACGAATTCATGGAACGGAATTGACAAATCAACTGGAAATGGGGTTAATTATGGAATGACTTATATTTGGAAAGTGATTATTGAAAACGCTGAACCAAATGAAAATAATGAATATGCGGGTAATATTACTCCTATTCAGAAACGATAGAATAACTACCACTTATGAAAGAAAAACCGCTTATTGAAAAATGAGCGGTTTTTTTCTATATCAGAACATCTGGATTTCTTTTGCCAAACTCCTTCAATTTCCTTCCTACCAATTCCAAACGTTTTTTATCAACTTCGGATTCAGGGTGTAGACTTTTGTGGTTTAATTGAGCGATAAATTGATTTCGTTCTTGGTAAATCGCCGTTGTATTATCTGAAAAAGCGAATACAACAAAACGCTTCCAAATATATTCAATTGCCGTCTTATTAGGATGAACTAAATCTTCTTCGTAAAAGCGATAATCCCTTAATTCATCAATAGCAATTTCGTAGGATGGGAAATAAATGAGTTTATTACTTTGAGATAATTGTTGAATGAGTTCCAATAAACGAGCTTTACTTCGATTGTTTTCGATTAAACCATCTTTGGCGTGCCTCACTGGACTTACGGTAAATACAATCTTTGCTGTTGGATTAAAACTTCTAATCAACAAAAGTACACGCTCCCACTCCTTTCGCATTTCGTCGATAGTAGATAATGATTTTTCGAATAGATTTTGTGGTGCTTTGTGGCAATTTCCAACAACAGTTTCTGAACTTTTGAGTTTGTATTCCCAAGCAGTTCCGAGTGTAATGCATATTAAACGAGAAGATTTAATTCGCTCTGCCAATCTATTTCGTTTCTCTAAAACTGTTTCTATTAATTTCGCTTCAGATGTCGCGTAGATTTTTGATGCGGAATCCCATGAGAAATAAAGATCATCACGCTGAAAAACATCAACAACTGTGTTTTCAGTTAATGCAGAATGTATAATATTTGAAATGGCGATTGGATGAAATAATGTTCCAAATGTGTTGCTTTCAACAGTAAATCCACCTTGCTCAAATTTATCTCCAATAGAATCTGAAAAACAACTTCCAATTAAAAGAATAGCATCGCTGTAAGAAAGCTCAATATTGCTTTTAGGAATTTCAAATTTGAGTTGAAGTTCCATTAGTTCATTAAGGCTTGAGCGTTTTCAAGCGCCGCGGAGTTAATCTCATCACCACTCATCAATCGCGCTGTTTCTTCGATACGTTCTGTCATAGAAAGTTCTTGAACAAACGTAGTCGTTTTTCCTTCTTTCACAGACTTCATTACTTTTAAATGCTGTCCTCCTTTTGCAGCGACTTGTGGAAGATGCGTAATTGCAATGACTTGCATTCCTTCTCCCATCTTTTTCAATGTCATTGCCATTTTTTGAGCGACATCACCAGAAACTCCCGTATCAATCTCATCAAACAACATGGAACGCAACTTAATTTTGGTGGACATTAAACTCTGTAAAGCTAACATAACGCGAGAAAGCTCACCTCCACTCGCCGCTTGATGAACGGGAACGGCTGGAACACCAACATTGGGACTAAACAACATTTGAAGTTTAGAAAAACCATCGTTTGATAACTCATGGTCCTTTTTCAAGTCAAAAATAAGTTCTGTATCTGTTAATTTCAAATCAGAAAGAGCCGATTTTATTGAATTTTCAATTGTTGGAATAGCCTTTAGTCGCCCTTCGTGCAATTTATTAGCTGATTCAATCAAAGCTATTTCTTCTGACTTTAATTTCTCTTCTAATTGACTAATCTCTGACTTCAGCTGATCGAAGCTCAATCCACTTTCGCTTAATTCATCTCTAATCCGCAACAAATCGGCTTGACTAGCCACGTTATGCTTTTGACAAATGCGATTGAACTCGTCCAATAATCTACTGTTCTCAACCAATTCACTAGCATCAAAATCAAAGGATTCACCTTTGCTTTCTGCAGTTTCAGCAATATCTTGAATTTCGATTAATACCGAATTAACACGCTCATACATTTCTTTGACATCCAATGAAAGTGAAGATTTTTTCAAAAGCACATTTTTCAAATGAACCAATTGATCAATCGATCCTTGGTCAGAAGTAAAAGTTGTATTTAGCTCACCAAATGCTGCGCGTATTTCATCTGCATTTTCAGCAACTTCAACTTGATTTTTAATCGTTTCAAAATTGCGCTTATCTAGGTCCAATTCAATCAGCTCATTCAATTGAAACGTATTGTAATCCAATTGTGCAAGTGATTCAGACAATAACTCTCTTTTCTTATTCAAAGAGTTCTGATCCTTTTTAAATGCCGTAATTCGCTCTAAAAATTGATTTCGATCTTGGGACGTGTTTGCCAATACATCCAAAACAGTCATTTGAAAATGAGTCTCCTTTAATTCAAGCGTGTTATACTGTGAATGGATATGAATCAGTTGAGATGTAAACGCTTTTAATGTCGTCAATTGAACTGGAACATCGTTTATAAACGCTCTAGAACGTCCTTGCTGATTGATTTCCCTTCGTACAATTGTTGAATCAAAATAATCCAATTCATTCTCCTCAAAAAAAGACTCCAAACCGAATCCTTTGATTTGAACATCCGCCTCCACAATTGATTTATCGCTATTTGTACCTATAACAGAAAAATTGGCTCGCTCACCAAGAATTAGATTCAGTGCGTTTAATAAAATTGATTTTCCAGAACCAGTTTCACCAGTAATTACCGTGAATCCACTGTTAAAATTAATTTCAACAGCATCGATTAAGGCAAAGTTTTCTATACGTAATGAGGTAATCATTAATTCATTATCGCTTGGTACTTCTCCGAATTTGCCGGGTCGATACGCTTTAATAATAAAACAATATCGTTTTTCTCTTTGACTTCTGCATCTTCATACAAGTTTTTCAACTCAGTTGATTTTGCAGATAAAAAATTCAATGTGTTTAATGAATTAGGACGCGTACTTGATAATTTCACCAGCATATTCAACGCATTATAGACTTCAGATCGAGCAAGTACCTTATCATCATACATGATATCTAAAGCTTTGCGGTGATAGTGAAAAGTACATTCTCTCAAAGGCGTGAACAATTCATGCAAAATATTATCGACTAACCAATATCGATTATTTTTTCCTTTTTCGTTTGAAGTCCAACCAGAAAATCCAGAAGACTGTGCGTTATTGACAATTTGCTGAGCTTCAGTAAAAAATTTTGTTCCTCCTTTATCTGAAAATGAATCATAATCCATTCCTAGGATAAAGTATGCGTAAAATGCCAAAACGGAGGATAAATTATCTCTGAATTGATTAGGCGCATAAATAAATATTGAATTTCTATTGTACGAAAATTCAAAGTTATCATCTTGATAATTGAACATCGTAGTATTGTAGCTTGAATTGAACGTCGGTCGCGATGATTGCACCTGTATTGAACCTTTGAAAGAACCACTGGAAGGGATTTCGTTGATTTGAATTTGGATATTACAATTGATACGCTCCTCAACTGCGAATTTATCTTTCGTCCATTTCGTATTATTCATGAATTCATAAATTACAGTTTCTAACTGATCCATAACTTCACGCTCCACATTCGTCAACTCCAATCTAGCATCGTTAACGATAGTTACTTGACAATTCAATTCTTGTCCAAAAGTTATTTGGAAAAAACTAAAAATCATTACAAAAATCAGACTAATTCTCATGAATTATAATTTTTCAAATACATTAAAATATCTTTTGCAACTTCGCTCTTAGACTTTAACTCAAAAGTCTCAAAATTATTGCAGTTATCTAAGATACTAATTTTGTTTGTGTCAACACCAAATCCCGCGCCAATATCCTTCATTGTGTTCATAACAATCATATTTAGATTTTTCGACTCTAATTTAGCCTTGGCATTTTTCTCTAAATTTTCTGTTTCCAATGCGAATCCAACTAAGATTTGATTATCCAGCTTATTTTCCCCTGCCCATTTCAATACATCAGGATTTTTCACCAATTCAATGGTCATGACTTCTTCCGATTTTTTAATTTTCTCCTTAGCCTTTTCTTTCGGACGGTAATCTGCAACTGCGGCAGAGAAAACACCAATTTCTGCATTCTTCCAATGTAATTGAACTTCATTTAACAGCTCAACAGCAGAATTGATTGAAATAAACGTTAAATTCTCGTGTTTCAGCACTAATTTTGTCGGACCAGAAATCAATATTACATTTGCTCCTTGACTTAAGAAAGCTTCCGCAATAGCATACCCCATTTTTCCGCTGGAATGATTCCCAATAAAACGAACAGGATCAATTTCTTCATAGGTTGGTCCAGCTGTTATTAAAACAGTCTTCCCTTGAAAATCCTTCTTGCTTTCTGTTCCCGATCCATATAAGGCGTGGAAAATAGTTTCCGGTTCGGCCATTCTTCCTTCTCCCTCAAGTCCACTTGCAAGATGCCCAGATTCCGCTGGAATTATCTGTACACCATCAGATTCAATTTGTTTTAAATTACGCAACGTTGCTGGGTGTGAATACATATCCAAGTCCATTGCTGGAGCTACGATTGTTTTCGTTTTCATGGAAAGATAAGTTGCTAATAATAAATTATCACAGCTACCTGAAGCCATTTTACTCAATGTATTTGCCGTAAGCGGAGCGATAAGAAAAACATCTGCCCAAAGACCGTATTCAACATGATTGTTCCATGTTCCGTCATTTTTATTCCAAAATTCTATTCCTACTGGATTTCCAGAAAGTGTAGCGACGACAAGCGGACTTATAAAATCACAAGAGGCAGGAGTCATTATACATTTGACTTCTGCCTCATTCTTTTTTAATAAACGAATTAGGAATGCGATTTTATACGCAGCGATTCCCCCGGTAATTCCAAGAAGGATTCGTTTCCCTCGCATTATAATTTATTTTTCTTCTCCCGGAACCTCTGGGTTACGCGAGTAAATTTTATCTTCTAAAAGCTCTTGCATTGCCATAGCAACTGGCTTAGGTAATCTTTCGTAGAAACGAGAAATTTCAATTTGCTCTCTATTTTCAAAAATCTCTTCTAAGTTATCTGTAGTAGAAGCAAATTCTTGTAATTTCTGAGTCAACTCCTCTTTCAATTCAATACTTAATTGATTTGAACGTTTTGACATCATTACGATTGATTCGTAAATATTTGAAGTGTTTGCCTCCATGTCAACAGTGTCACGAGTGATCGTTGTTTTTTCGGCTGTGCTATTCTTAAAGTTCATACTATTTATTACTTATCGTTAATTGGTCTTTCTCTTTATTCAATACATCCATATATCCAGCAAGTGAATTTTGGTAATCAGATTCTGGAAAAAGTTCTACAAAAGTACGATATCTTTCAAAAGTATCTTCAATTCTTTCCATTTTTTTACTTTCTATACTGTTTTTAGAAAGCAAATATGAATTTTTCACTAAGATGTAATGAATTTCTTCTAAGTATTCTGATTTTGGATAATCATTTATAAAGGTTAATCCTGAGCTTACAGCTGCGTGATATTGCTCTGTTTTTGCGTACATTTTTACAATCGTATAATCTTTGTAAGTCAATTTGGTACGCATCTTATCGATAATTAAATTACATGTATCAAGCAATACCGTTTCAGGGTAACGGTCAATAAATTGTTGCAAATTGTTTATTGCAATTTCTGTTTCTGTTTGATCCAAAGAATATTCCGGCGACTTTTCAACGGAACATAAAGCACTTAAGAACATTGCCTCTTCCGCTTTTGGGCTAATTGGAAAACGTTGTGCAAATTGTCCCATATAATATTCAGCCATTACATAGTCTTCATTAATGAAGTAGGCCTTACCAATTCTGAAATACGAAACTTCACCTTCGCCTGACTTAGGGATACGCTGGTAAACTTGCTCGTAAAGAGTAACTGATCGCAATTCTTCACCTTTGTCGTATAGCTCATTTGCCATTTGAAACTTCTCGTCGTAATTATCTGATTTAACTACTCGGTTATATCCATTACAACTCACTAAAACTAGTGAAAGTGAAAAGAATGCAAAAATTAATGTGTTTTTCATTGGTGTAAAAATAAGACAATTAACTGTTAAACGATGTTAACTGGGCATTTATGATTAACGAACTCTTAAATTCTTCCCTATTTGTAAAACAGTTGTTGGTCGAATTCCATTCAATTGACAAATTTTCGAAACAGTAGTTCTATTTCTACCCGCAATAGCTCCAAGCGTATCTCCCGACCTTACTCGGTAGTACTGACCTCCCGCTGAGGATGAAGCCGCAACCGGACTTGAAGTTGAAGTATTTGAACCTGGTCTAAACAACGATTTTGTAACGAATAGGTTCTCATCTCTAACAGTTAGCGTTTCGTAATCAATAATTTTTTCTGAATCGATTGGAATATCATAAAAACGAACTTCAAAATGTAAATGCGAACCATAAGAATGACCAGTATTCCCACCTAATCCTATTGTTTCTCCAGCTTCCACCAATTGATTTGGAACAACTAATAATTTACTTAAATGCGCGTAAAAAGTCTCTAGTCCATTGTAATGACGTATAACTACTAGATTTCCAAAACCACCATCATTATATTGAGAATATCGAACTTTACCACCCCAGGCAGCACGCACGGCATCTCCAGTGTTCAAATCAATGTCAGTTCCGTTATGATTTCTACCATGTCTCCAACCATAGTGCGAGGTAATTATCCCATCTGCCGGCTTAGCAAATTTATCTGGTAAGTCTCCACCTTCGAGACACATCCAAATTGTGTCCGTTAATTTATTCTGATCATTGCTATACCCAGAAGTGTAGCATTGGTCGTGATCCCAAGTTTGAATAAAACCGATCTCGTCGTTCAAAACTACCTCTTCATGCAAACGCTTATTCATTACTCCGTCAAAGTTAACGTCTTCAATAAACTCCCACGTTCGATTTACATAAACGACCATCGTGCCTTCTTTGATATCAAGTGTATCCAATACTTTTTGTGAAAAGGAGGAAAAACTTAAGACTAGAAAAAGAAGTGAAAATAATTTATACATGTTGGTAATTCTCAATAGACAATTGCGTTCAAGCGCGTAAATATACTATTTTGATGTTAATTTTTTCGCACATCCATTACTAAAATATTGTAAAATAAGGCCTCATTAGGTTTTACAATATCCAGATACCCCTTGGCTCCGTAGGCTTCTGAAGCGGGAACCAGCACAAACATTCTGTCTGATTTTTTAGCATTAATTAACGCTTTTTTCAAGCCTGGCACAAGACCACTGTCTTCTAGTCTCATCTTAAATGGCTCGTTCAAACGATATGTATTGACATAAAGTGAGTTAGTTGGAGTTGATGTCATACAATGGAATTCAATTTCTTTACCTTCGTCAAACTTTTCTTTGTTATTGACATTTTCTTCAAAAACCCATACCTTATTCCCATCAACTGATCTCGTTGGTGTCTTCTTTTTAAGGATTTTAATTTTTAATATATTATCAGCATTTGGTGGAATTAAGCCTTCAATACCCTTACTTCCTCTCGCCAATTCACTCGGAATAATAATTTCTGCAAAATCCCCTACTTTCAATTGCCGAAGGGCAATATCCCATCCTTTTGTTTGCATGTTAAAGCCAACCATAAAAGGCATGCTTTCCTTATTTAGCAAGTGATTACCATCTACAACTGTTCGGTCTTTTAACAGTACTTTGTAATCAATTTCGATCAATTCACCATCCTTTACTGTCTCTCCTGATCCATGTTCGAACCATCGAATAATGATTCCATTTTCCATTTTTTTCTCATCTGCCACGGCATGCTGCTGATCTAAGTCACTTCGCTCGTATGTCTGCTTTTTGTCCGCCTTTTCAGTTGGTTCAGCCTTTTCTTTTTTAACGCCACTGGTATCGCAAGATATAATTACCAATGACAAACTAAAAGCTATAAAAATTAACTTTTTCATATTTTAATTCCTGTTAAATAAATATCTATAACCAAAGGCGTTAAAGGCGGAATCTTATCTCTATCGCCCAACAACCCATGTCCTAAATGACTCGGTATTATTAATTTAGCTCTATCACCGATTGTCATTTTTTTGATTCCTTCTTGCACTCCAGATTCGATTTCACTTCGATCGACTTTAAAATTTTCATACTCATCATCTTCTGTTTTGTAACATAATGTGCCGTCTAACATGGTGATTTTGTATTCAATTCGCGCAATATTTCCAGGCATTGGAGAGTATGACGTATCAATATCTCCGTGCTCATAAATATAATACTGCAATCCACTCCCCGTTTTCGTCATTTCCCAATCCTTATGCATTTCAAGAAAAAGTTTTATATCGATTTCTTCCTGAATAGTTATCTCTTTACTCAGATCAATCGAATGCTTATTCGACCAGTTAATTTCTGGCTTTTTCTCTTCTTCCTCCGTGCACGAAAAAAGCAATAACAAACTCAATATTGACAACCCAAATAAACGCATCTTAAAAATAATTAGGGACGATTGATTTAAACTTTTCAATCGTCTCATCTAAACCTAAATATGAAGCACCACCGGCAGCATTCTTGTGTCCACCACCATTGAAATGATCAGCGGACAATTGATTTACTGCAATATCCCCTTTAGATCTAAATGAAATTTTTATAACATCATCACCTTCCACAAAAAAGGCAGCTGCTTTTACTCCCTCAATTGACAAAGCAACATTCACTAAACCTTCTGTGTCTCCTTTTATATGGTGAAACCGTTCCTTTTCCTTATTGGTAACTGAAATAATTGCAATTCCATATTTCTCCATTATCTCCAATCTCTCAGCTATTATATATGAGCGTAATTTTAGTTTATCCAATCGGTTATTATCAAACGTACTTTCATGTATATCTGATTGTTTAACGCCGGATTTTAATAGTAAAGCAAGTAATTCATGTGTCCTTGATGTCACGGAAGAGTAACGGAACGATCCAGTATCGGTCATAATCCCCAAATACAAAGGGTTCCCCATCGATTCATTTATTAAATGATTATTTCCAGAAGCAACTATTAATTCAACTATCAATTGGGAAGTAGAGCAAACACTTGGTTCCGAGACAGCGACATCTACAAAATCATCTGGATTTAAATGATGATCTATCATCACTTTTTTACCAGCAGCAGCAGTGAATAATTCACCCATTTCATTCCCTAATCTTCCGGCACCATTGTAATCCAAGGCGAAAATTAAATCTGCATGTGAAAGCTGTTTCTTTACATCTCCCGGATGTGATTCAAAATCAATGATTACATCTTCTTCTTTTACCCAATTTAAAAAATCAGGACATGGATCTGGATGACAAACTATAGCTTTATGACCTAAAGCTTGGATAAATCGGAGCAATCCCAAAGAGCTTCCAATAGAGTCGCCATCTGGAGATTTGTGACTTGTGATTACAATTCGCTTTGCGTTTTTTATTAAATCAATTATACTTTTTGCTTCCTTCATCCAGTTATCAATCGTGCTGTTTCTTGTTCAATTCTATTTTTTAATCCTTCAGATACAGGATATAACGGCATTCGCATAAATGGTTTCATTATTCCTTGTTTCGCCAAAGAAGCTTTTACGCCACCAGGGTTACCTTCTTCAAAAAACATTTTTGTTATTGGAAATAAAGCATAATGATTTTCACGTGAAGCCGAAATATTTCCATTCATAGCATCGTGAACCATGTCAGAGAATTTCTTTGGAAATGCATTCGCCACAACTGAAATAACACCTTCAACTCCAGTCATAATCAATGGCATTGTAATCGCATCGTCTCCAGATAAAACGCCAAAACCTTCTGGCTTACGCATCACAATTTCCATAATTTGCTCCATGCTTCCTGAAGCTTCTTTTACGGCAACAATGTTGTTAATTTTAGACAATTCGATTGTAGTATCAGGCAAAACGTTTGACCCTGTTCTTCCTGGAACATTATACAATATGATTGGTAAATTCGTGCAATTTGCAATGTACTTGTAATGTTCAACTATTCCTCTTTGTGTTGGCTTATTGTAATAGGGGGAAACTGAAAGAATTCCATCAATTCCACTAGGCAGTGATTTTAAGAAATTTCCAACTTCGATGGTATTATTACCTCCAACTCCAAAAACAATTTTCAATTTACCGTCGTTTTCTTCTTGAACAACCTTTAACACTTCCAGCTTTTCCTCCTTAGATAAAACAGGTGATTCTCCTGTAGTTCCTTGAACCACTAAGAAATCTGTTCCATTGTCAATTTGGTAACGCACCAACTTTCGTAATGCAGCAAAATCGATTGTTAAATCCTCATTGAATGGTGTCACCAACGCCACTCCAGAACCAGTAAACGGATTGTTCATATTGTTTTTTCTAATGTTTGTTTTGCAAAATTAATCAAATGTGCGGGGCTTATCTCACTTGTGTTAAGATAAACACTACAATTGGGCATTTCTGAGTTTATTCCAACTCGGATCTGAGGTTGAATTGACTGAGTTATTTTAATAATGCGTTTCGAAAAACCACCAATAAAGAAAACTGCATCAAATGAACGCTTCGCCAATTTTGTCATGTTTTCGTTTTTTAATTTTCTGAAAAAAGTTAAATCTTTTTCATTCAAATATGTAACAGAACTTATTTCTGAAAGCATATCCTTTTCCTTTTTATTTGCTACCACCGCAATTATTTCACAGTCGTTGATATTCAATCCAACGTCCTTGATTGCTTCACGCATCTTCTTAACATCATCCAAATTGGAAAAATGCAACACGATAATCACTCGTTTTATGTGACTCCAGATAGAACTCATTCTTTATTGTTTAACATTTGAATAAATTCATCTTCCGATAGTATTTTCACACCTAAATCAGTTGCTTTTTGAAGTTTTGCCGGTCCCATTTTATCTCCCGCTACAACATATGTTGTTTTAGCAGATATAGATCCCACGTTCTTTCCGCCATTAGAAACGATTGCTTCCTTCAGTTCATCGCGTGAAAATGCATTAAAAACGCCTGAAACAACAAAGGCCATTCCTTCAAATTTATTTGATGCTGCCTCCTTCTCTTCTACTTCAAACTGCAATCCTTTTTGCTTTAGTCGCTCAATCAACTCAATGTTTCGTTGATCTTCAAAATATGCAATAATCGACATGGCGATTTTATCACCAATTTCATCAATTGCAATTAACTCTTCAAATGTAGCTTTAGAAATCGCATCCATATTTTTCATAGCAAAGGCGAGCTTCTTAGCCACAGTTTCACCGACAAATCGAATTCCTAATCCAAACAAAACACGCTCAAATGGAATTTCTTTTGAAGCTTCCACTCCTGCCACTAAATTATTCGCTGATTTATCTGCCATTCGCTCCAATTCAACGACTTGATGAAACGTTAAATCGTATAAATCGGCACAATTTTTAATTAAACCTTGTTCAAAAAGCGCATCAACTGTTTCTGCTCCCAAACCGTCAATATTCATAGCTTTACGGCTAATAAAATGTTCCAACTTTCCTTTTAATTGAGTCGGACAACCTGTTTCATTTGGACAATAATGCTGAGCTTCGCCGTCTGTCCGTATCAATTCCGCACTGCATTCAGGACAAGCTGAAATAAACTCAATCTTTTCTGAATTCGATTTTCGTTCAGACAGATTTACACCAACAATTTTTGGAATGATTTCTCCACCTTTTTCTACGTAAACCGCATCCATTAAATGTAAATCGAATTTCTCAATTTGATCTGCATTGTGCAATGAAGCTCGTTTTACCGTCGTTCCTCCTAACTGAATAGGTTTCAAATTCGCTACAGGAGTGATTGCACCCGTTCTTCCAACCTGGTATTGAACACTTTCCAAAATCGTTTCAACACGTTCTGCCTTGAATTTGTAAGCTATTGCCCAACGAGGTGATTTAGCCGTAAAACCAAGTTCTTCCTGCAAATAGTAATCGTTGACTTTTATAACAATCCCGTCGATTTCAAACGGTAAGTTTTTTCGTTCTTCACTCCAATAGTGAATAAAATCCATCACGCCTTCAAGTGAATCTGTTTTTTCGATGTAGCGATTTTCATTATTTGGAATTTTAAATCCCCAATCAGCTACTTTCTCAACCATTTCGTAATGCCCAGGACGAATATTTCCTGTTCCATAAACGCCATAAAGAAAGCAATCTAAACCACGCTCTGCAACGACTTTAGAATCTTGCATTTTCAATGTTCCAGAAGCCGTATTTCGAGGATTTGCAAATTCCGCTTCTCCATCTTCTCTTCGCTGATCGTTCAACGCTAAAAAGTTCTTTAATGGGAAAAATATCTCTCCACGAATTTCAAAATCTGCTGGGAAATCACCTTTAAGTGACAAAGGAATTGTCCGAATTGTTTTTACATTATTCGTTACATTTTCGCCTTGTGTTCCATCTCCACGTGTAACTGCTTGTGTTAATTTCCCATCAACATATTGGATTCCAATCGCGACACCGTCGTATTTCAACTCACAAACATATTCAATCTTACCTTCAACTAATTTTGCTATTCGATTGAACCAATCACTAATATCCTCCTCTGAATAAGTATTTGACAACGACATCATTGGATAACGATGCTTTACCGATTCGAACTTCTTCGTGATATCACCACCTACTCTTTTTGTCGGTGAATGTTCTGAAGCTAATTCAGGAAAGTGATTCTCTAAGCTTTGAAGTTTTTCCAATAACATATCGAAGTCATAATCAGATATTTCTGGTTGACTTTCCACATAATACAAGTGATTGTGACGATTTAGCTCTTCACTAAGGCGTTTAATCTCTTCAAAGGCTTCATTTTGATTCATAGTTTGAAATTACATTTTGCGCGCGCATCATTCTCGCTTTTCCTTGTAAATCTTTCCTCAATTCGATGTTAACAAACCCTTTCTCTTTAAGCATAGCATTCATTTCTTCACTGTAATCTTCGTGAATCTCAAAAAAAAGAAAGCCGTTGTTTTTTAGATATTTCTTTGCATTTTCAGCAAGTTTCGAATAAAAAATCAACGGATCGTTATCTTCCACAAACAAAGCTATATGCGGTTCAAAGTCAAGCACATTCTCCGACATCATTTGCTTGTCCTTATACGGAATATACGGTGGATTCGATACCCAACAATCAAAACTATTTCCCTTAAATAAAGAATATTCTTCGTCATTGAGCACATCCATTTTTATAGGGATTACTCTTAAATCAGTTTTCAAACAATTCTCTTCTATCAAGGCTATTGCTTCCTCAGAAAGCTCCGCTGCAATAATTTCTGCATTTGGTATTTTAGACTTCAAAGCTAAAGCGATACAACCCGAACCTGCGCATAAATCGGCAATTTCGCGAGTAGTGTTTTTATCCAACGAAGACAATATCCAATCGACTAATTCTTCTGTTTCTGGACGAGGGATCAAAGCGCGTGAGTCACAATTCAACTCTAAACCATAAAACTCAACATCACCAATAATGTACTGAAAAGGTTCGTTTTTCAATAAACGCTTGAGGGCAAAGTTGTAATACAATAGATCCGATTCTGAAAGTAAAATATTCATTGAATCAATATACTCTACACTACTTAAATTCAGCCGTTTAAAAGACAAATACTTAAGCATTAAGTTAATCTCATTCTCAGAAAATAAAGACGACAACTTTGAATGATAAAAAGACTTAATATCACTCAATCGATTGGATTGAACGAACATGAACTATTGTGACTTATTTTTGAAATAGTGAGTATATCCAAATCCAAACACTAAGAATTGAGTTGTCTTTCCATACTGGTCAAATCCACTATCTGACGGAAAACCTAAAGTTTGCGGCGATACTGGAAATGTCTCAATACAATAACCGATGTGTAATCGATATGAATTCTGTTCGTCAGCCGATAAGATAAAACCTAAAGTAGGTTCAATTAAAAAAGCACCTATTTCCAGTGGATTATCTCCAAGTGATTTGTTTAAATCCGTATTTACATAATTCAACGAGTAGCCACCTCTAACACCTATGTCCATCGCGAATCGTTCGGTAATAAATTTATCCCAACCAATTTTCAAATAAGCTGCACCTGTATGAATAGAACCATCGTTTGCTTCTGGCACAGAAAACTCATTGATATTAAACAAAGAATACCGAATTCCCAATCCAAAATTAAGATGAAATGGTAGACTATATTGCCCATATATATTTGCACAGACCAACCCTTGCATATAACTATTAAAAGGTTTGCTTTTTAAAGTAACTGGAAGCCCAATATCTACATTGAAGGTGAATTTCGGTATGATTTCTTGAGCATTTGCTGAAGAAACGACCAAGGAGAATATTAATATATGGAATAATTTCTTCATAGTGAATTTGTAACGCTAAACTACCAATTAAATTTTAAACAATTGGACGAAATTAGAGCCTAACTATTATTGATGACCATTACGTTAATATTTCCATAATTTTTGTTAACATTATTAAAGGTAATAGTAATACTATTATATTTGTTCATCATAACTATTAAATATGCTTGTAATACATTCAGATATCGCGTCTAAAATCAACATTAAGATTTATAAAAAAGACCCTCTTACCAGTGAACTTGGAAAAAAAATACTTTCTGGAGCGATTGATTTAATGAGTGAAATTGGATTTGAAGAGTTTACATTTAAGAAGCTGTCCGAATCGATTGAAAGCACAGAAGCTTCCATCTATAGATACTTTGAAAATAAGCACAACCTATTAACATACCTCACAATGTGGTATTGGAATTGGCTTCAACACAAATGTGCTATTAGAACAATTAATATTGAATCCTCTTATCAGAGGTTAGAAAATGTAATTATCGCAATTACTGAACCGGTTTCATTGGATATGCAATTTGACTACATCAATGAGGTAAAGTTGCACCAAATTGTAATTACTGAATCTTCAAAGGTATATCATTGTAAAAAGGTGGATCAAGATAATAAGGAAGGTTTTTTTATTGCGTATAAGGAATTAGTTGAGGCTGCTGCCGCTATAATCCTAGAAATAGATAAAGATTACCAATTTCCACATATGCTAATATCAACCATAATTGAAGGTGCACATCATCAAAGATACTTTGCGGAACATCTACCGCGATTAACTGATGCACATGAAGGAATTGATTCTGTCACCCTATTTTTTGTGCAACTTATCAAAAGTGAACTGAAATTTGACAACTAATTTAAACTAGAAATTTTGAAACAAAAGAAACTTACACCAGTTCAGCGATTTTGGCTAATGCTAAAACCGGATAAATATGAAATTAGAAATATTTATGTGTATTCTGTAATCATCGGGCTGCTCAACTTATCATTACCCGTTGGTATCCAATCAATCATAAATCTAATCCAAGGTGGAGACATAAGTACATCCTGGATTATACTAACCTTTTTGGTGGCGTTAGGAATTGCATTGAGTGGAGTATTACAAATCAATCAACTACGAATTACTGAGAATTTACAACAAAAAATATTCACCAGAGCCGCTTTTGAATTCGCTTACCGCATTCCAAAGATAAAATTAGAACAACTTATAAAGGTTTATGCTCCTGAGCTAATGAATCGATTTTTTGATGTTGTTTCTGTTCAAAAAGGCGTTACTAAACTTCTGATTGATTTTTCAACAGCAGGTATTCAGGTAATATTCGGTTTAATCTTATTGTCTCTTTACCATCCGTTTTTCATCATTTTCAGCTTGTTATTGGTTCTATTTATAATGATTATTTTCTGGATAACTGGAAAAAGAGGTCTTGCAACGAGCCTGGAAGAATCAAAACATAAATACAAAACTGCTCATTGGCTAGAAGAATTAGCAAGGGCAAATACAACTTTTAAGTTATCAGGAGTTAATCATTTAGCTTTAAGTCGAGTTAACCAGAACACGAGCAAATACATTGATGCGAGAGAATCCCATTTCAACGTGTTGCGTTCACAGTACAAATTAATGGTGGCTTTTAAGGTAATTGTTGCCGTTGGTTTATTACTGATAGGTGGATTGTTGGTTATCGATCAGCAAATGAATATTGGTCAATTTGTCGCAGCTGAGATTGTAATTTTATTAATTGTGAACAGTGTCGAAAAACTAACATTGAGTTTCGAAACAATTTATGATGTCCTTACCTCTCTTGAAAAAATTGGACAAGTAACCGATTTGGAATTAGAAAAAGACGGTGGCCTAAAAACAGAATCTAAAAAAGACGGGATGCAGGTAACTGTCGGAAATGTTACATATAGCTACCCAGGAGAAAGGAGACAAACTATTAAAAATATATCACTGGAAATAAATCCAAATGACAGGATTTTGGTCACAGGTAAAAATGACAGTGGAAAATCTACACTTATCTATCTAATTGGTGGATTGCTCTCAGGTTTTGAAGGTCATGTTGCCATTGATGGCATCCCATTATCCAACTACGATTATGATGATTTACATCAACGTATTGGAGGATACATGCGAGATGAAAATCTATTTGAAGGCACTTTGCTCGAAAACATAACTCTTGGTAGAGAGAAAGCTACATTTGACAACGTAAAATGGGCTGTTAAAAACTTGAATCTTGAACAATTGGTATGTCAACTCCCTGAAGGATATGATACAATTATTCAATCCCAAGGAAAACAATTCTCAAAAAGTACGGTGGCAAAAATATTAATTGCTAGAGCGATTGTTGACAAACCTCGACTATTGCTTCTTGAAAATAGTTTTTCTGTATTTGCCCCACATGAAAAACAAGTTATTCTATCATTTTTGTTAGACAGAGAACATTTATGGACTTTAATATTAAGTAGTTCCGAAGATTTGCCTAAATCACCTCATTTCGATAAGAAAATCATTCTAGAACAAGGGAAAATCATTCAAAAAAATTAAGCCATGCTACACATAACATCAAACACTATAACTGACAAGATTAATAAGGAATCATATTCTACCCTAAAGGCTGTCGAATCAAAAAACACAAAACTATTAACTATTCGGTTAATTAAATGGACGTTTTTTATCTTCTTTATGATTGCTCTTCTGCCATGGACGCAGAACATTCGTTCAAATGGTGCTGTAACTACCTTAAAGCCTAATCAAAGACCTCAGGACATTCAATCTATAATCGCTGGTAGAATTGATGAATGGAAAATTCAAGAAGGGGATTTCGTTAAAAAGGGAGATACAATTGTTATCATTTCCGAAATTAAAGATGATTACTTTGATGAAAAGCTACTAGACCGAACATCAGATCAGTTAAACTTTAAAAAGCAAGCTGCCGATTCTTATGAAAATAAAATAATTGCGCAAGACGAGCAACTGTCTAGTTTAATTCAATTAAAGAATTTGAAACTAGAGCAAATTGACATCAAAATAGAACAAACTAAGCTAAAAGTTCAAAATGATAGTATTGAATACATCGCTGCAAAACTGGATAATGATATTGCAGATTATCAACTGGAACGGATGGATAGTTTGCATCGCCTAGGTTATAAATCATTGACCGATTTAGAAAAAGCAAGGATTAAATCTCAACAAGCAAATGCAAAAAAAGTTGCAACCAAAAATTACTGGTTACAAAACAGAAACGAACTCATTAGCTTAAAAATAGAAAAGGGAAATACACGTTCAAAGTTTGACAATGACTTTTCAAAGACTTCATCTGATAAGTACTCAACTGAAACAGATAAATTTGAAACGAAAAATGCAATTACAAAAATTGAGAATCAATTACGTAATTACCAAGTCAGACAAGGTTATTATATCATCACGGCCCCGCAAGATGGTTACATTACAAAAGTACTTGTCCAAGGGATAGGAGAAACGATTAAGGAAGGTCAGTCAATTGTAAGCTTTATGCCTGCAAATATTGATTTAGCAGTAGAAATTTATATTGACCCAATCGATTTACCTCTACTTCAAAAAGGACAACACGTTAGGTTACAATTTGATGGATGGCCTGCAATTATCTTTTCAGGTTGGCCTGGAGCGAGTTATGGTACTTATGGTGGTGAAGTATATGGAATTGATCAATTTATAAGCCCAAATGGTAAGTATCGCGTACTGGTTAAGCCTGATACTAAAGAGTATAAATGGCCGAAGGCATTGCGAGTTGGCGGTGGATCAAAATCAATGCTACTGCTTAACAATGTTCCAATTTGGTACGAAATATGGCGAAAAATAAACGGCTTCCCTCCTAACTTTTACACTATTGAGAAAAATGAAAAATAGTCTGTTAATTTCTTTATTGTTGTTCAGCACCTCCTTTCTGAAAGCTCAGGATAGTAGTTTCGTACTGAATTACAATGAATTTATTGCCCAAGTCATGCTGCATCATCCAAGTGCTTATCAAGCTGAATTGATTAAAGATTATGGTGATGCTAAACTGTTAAATTCTAAAGGTTATACCGACCCTAAAATATTTTCCGAGATCAACCAAAAGTATTTTTCGGACAAGCAGTATTACAGCTATTTTTCAAGTGGCATTAAGGTCCCAACATGGTATGGAGTTTCCGTTGAAGCCGGCTACTCAATGACAGACGGAGATTTCCTTAATCCTGAAAATCGTTTACCTGAAAATGGACTTGTCTATGCGGGAGTTAAATTGGATTTAGGAAACGGCCTTATATGGAATGAACGAAGATTTGCTCTAGAGACAGGGCGTATTATTCAACAAAGTTCCGAAATAGAACGCCAAGTTTTTTTAAATGAACTGCGGTACAAAGCAACCGAAGCTTACTTAAAATGGTATGCAAATTATGAGAAGTATCTTACATTCCAAAATGCAGTTGAAAATGCGGAATTGAGATTAAAAGCCGTAAAAGAATCAGCAAATTTTGGTGATAGAGCTATTATTGATACAACAGAGGCGTTTATTTCACTAGCAAATCGACAATTGTCTCTACAATCCGCTTTACGTGATTTTCAAAATTCGGAGGCGCTTTTAGAAACTTTCCTTTGGACAAATGGAACTGTTCCATTGGAAATTGAAAACACTTTTCCCAATAAACCTTTGGAAAGCGATATTTACTTTGGTGAAAAGACTATTGATGAGCCCATAATTTCGGAGCATCCATTCATCCAAATTCAACAATTTAAAATTAACCAAAGTACCATTAATCTTAAACTGAAAAAAGAACAATTAAAACCTGATGTCAGCCTAAAATACAACCTATTGAACGAGCCAATTGGCAATAATCCTTTTGCTCAATACGCAGTCACAAACTACCAATGGGGAGCTTCGCTTAACTATGCTTTCATATCGCGCAAGCAAAGAGGTGATGTACGACTTGCCAACATTAAACTGGAAGATCAAAAGCTTTCTCTTGGATTAAAGGAACAAGAAATGGAGTACAAAATTTCTGCGGCTCAGAACAACTATTCGACAGCAATAAGTTTAGCCCTACTGACAGAAAAGATTGTACAAAGTAATTTAACTCTCTACACATCAGAACAAGCAATGTTTAACATTGGAGAAAGTTCCGTATTTATGATAAACACGAGAGAAACCAATTATTTAAAAGCACAAAAAGAAAATATTGACGCATTATTCACCCAATTTCAATCTTTGAATGAATTAAGGTATATTCTGCAGTATTAATTAACTTCGCAGGATGAATAAGGGAATCCTGTACATGATCCTTTCGGGGCTCTGTTTTATCGTTGTTAATTTTTTTGTAAAAGTACTCGGTGGAGGTCCAGACCAAACCCTTTTCCCAGGCTTACAAGCCTACCCTGCTCATGAACTAGTCTTAGGTCGCTCTGTTGTTTCTTTCGTTATCAGCTTGGCGATTATCAAACAACGAAAACTGCCCGTTTTTGGCGTAAATAAAAAATGGCTAATCATTCGAGGTGTTGCCGGAACCATTGCCTTAACCATCTTTTTCTATACCATTCAATATTTACCTTTAGCCATTGCGACAACTGTTCAGTATTTGGCGCCGATATTCACTGTCATATTTGCTATTGTTTTTCTAAAAGAAAAAGTCAAGAAATTACAATGGGCTTTCATCATTATGGCGTTTTTAGGAGTTGTAATGATTGGATTGGATAAACTCATGGCAATTTCACCCGAAGCGGAGGACATCTCCTACTTCTGGCTTGGAATGGGAATTTTATCCGCCGTTTTTTCTGGAATAGCGTATACGGCAATTGTAAAGTTGAAGCCAACAGATGCGCCAATCACAATCGTTTTCTACTTCCCAATGATTGCCATTCCATTTATGGTTATCCTTTGTTTATTTGAATTCACCATGCCTCAGGGAATTGAATGGTTCATTATATTGATCATTGGAATCTTTACACAATTCGCACAAGTATTGCTGACAAAAGCTTTTCACGAAGGAAGCGCTTCAACCATTTCTCCATTTCAATACCTTGGAGCGATTTATGCTTTTTCACTTGGCACATTCGTCTTTAATGAGACGTTAAGTCTGATTGTTAACATTGGAATTGTCATTGTAGTGAGTAGTGTTGTCATTAATGCATTCATTCGAAGGTCCTAATAGTGATTTTTTCTTAATTTTAAGTCGATGAATGAGCAAATAAACAGAGAAAAACTAGCCAGTTTTGGAAATATTGAACTTCTTGCAAAACAGGTGGTTGAAGGATTTATCACTGGTTTACATAAAAGTCCATTTCACGGATTCTCTGTTGAATTTGCAGAACACCGTTTGTACAACCAGGGGGAATCTACGCGCCACATCGACTGGAAGCTCTATGGACGAACGGAAAAACTGTTTACAAAAAAGTACGAAGAAGAAACTAATCTCCGTTGCCAAATTGTGATAGATTGCTCGAGTTCAATGCTCTTCCCAATGAATGAAGAACAAACGAAATTGAGTTTTTCTGTTTATGCTGCTGCTTCGATCATAGAACTCTTGAAGCGACAACGTGATGCTGTTGGAATTTCTTTATTTACCGACAAATTAGATCTTCACACGGAAGCAAAATCTTCACAACGTCATCATTTGTACTTATACAGTGAATTAGAGAAGCATTTGAGTCAATATTCTACTTCTAAAATTAAAAAAACGTCTACTATCCAAACATTGCACGATATTGCAGAATTGAGCAAACGCAGAAGTATGGTGATTATCTTTTCAGATTTATTAGATGACCCAGAGAAACAAGATGAGTTTTTTCAAGCATTACAGCATCTAAAACACAACAAGCACGAAGTCATTGTTTTTCACACAATTGACAAGAAAAACGAGGTTGACTTCGAATTGGAAAACCGTCCATACAACCTAATTGACATGGAAACGGGTGAATCAATAAAATTGCAACCAAATCAATTTAAAGAAGAGTACCAGAAATCGGTTAACGATTATTTCAAAGCCATTGCGTTAAAATGTGCCGATTATAAAATTGATTTCATGCCTGCGGATATTCGCAGTGGATATGATGATGTGTTGCTGAATTTTTTATTGAAGAGGCAGAAGATGCGCTAACCTTCCAAATGTGCCACCTTCGTTAAATCCACTATCGTTTTAACAGGACTAAACGTTTCTGAAGGAATATCAAGGAAAATGGTATTCCAATTGCTCATTGAGCCGTTCCATAAACCTGGTAATTCTCGGTAAAACACTTTTTTCCCTTGCTGTGATTTCTCTACAACAAAAAAAGCTTCGTTATCTCGGAAATCTAATAAATTCAAACGTTTACCGTTGCAATCCGTTTTTGATGCAACAATAAACACAGGATTAAAATGGGTGCTTCCAGAAACAATATCTTGCTGATCAGAATCGTTTGAAATTTGAATCTTTTCAATGATTTGTTTCGTCACATTTCCACTTACTTCTACCCAAAAAGGTCCTCCACCTGGTTCTCCTTCATTTTTCACCATTCCGCAAACACGAGAAGGACGATTAATCAATGAAGTAAATTTCGCCTCATTTATTCCGTCTATTTCCGAAGGAGATAAAAACTGATAAACAGAATTCAATGCGTTCAACTTTTCAATTGAGTAATTATTCGATAGTTCTTTTAACTCCCGTTGAAATTTAATTAAAACTCCAGTCGCTTCCTTCCATGTTTCAGCTGTCAATTCAGATTTTGAAGTATGTTGAACGTTGTCTATATTCTTAATCAGAATGATATCTGAATCAATTTTATTCAAATTCTCCAACAAAGCTCCATGTCCGGCTGGACGACGTAACGGAACTCCATTCGCTTCAATTAATTCTTCATGCTCATCAAAACAAAATGCATTTGTACTTTCTTCTTGATAGGAGAAATTCAATTGAACTGGTAGATTCAACGATTTTAGGTGTAATTTAATTTCGTCTTCAAATTGAGGTTGAATCGTAAAGTTAATCTGCGTATCATTCAGCGTCAATTGAAAGGCTTGTCGCACTTGATCTTGAAATGCAGTAAAGTAAACCCCGTTTTCTTCATGAAATGGAACCAATCCTTTTGGACGTTCACCTAAATTCAGTTGTGAAGCATCTAGTAACTGTCGAACAAACGCTTCTTTATCCTTCAATTCTAGGTTGTGCGCTTTAAAAAATGCCATTCCTTCTACCTGATCAAAAAACGATTTCACTAAATCCGTTTCAACCTTCGTTTCTAACCATTCGAACAAAAATTGAAACATACGAGAACCAGAACCAGAAGCGGGAATGAAGAACACAGGCTTTAAATAAGAAGAATCAAATTCTTGAATCGCCTTTGACTTTTGAATATCATCCAACACCAAAATTCCATTTTCAGGTGTGCATGCAGCTATTAAATTGACTTTGCAATTACTTGAAAACACTTGTTTTTTTTGAAGAATTATTTCTTCATTCAACTCTTTAGACATTTATATTGGAAGATTGTTTATTTTACACCCGTGAATATAGGATTCGAATATATAAAATATAGGTGGAACGCAAAAGGAAGACATGGAATTCATTCACCTTTTGTATTCGACTTGCTGGACAAATGTCTCAAAATTCAATTCTCAAAAGAGGACAGAGAAGAATTAAATGACTTATTTACAGCTCTAAAAACTGATTCAAGATCAATTGAAATTGAAGACTTTGGTGCCGGTTCAAAAAAGCTGTCAAATTTTCGAGCTATTCCGAAAATCTTTAAAACGAGTTCTTCCAAAGGCAAATACGGCAAACTGTTGTATCAATTGGCGCGATTTCATCAATTTAAACATGTATTGGAATTTGGAACATCATTAGGTGTTGGAACGTGTTATTTGCAACTAGGAAGTCCAAAAGCCAAAATTACAACAGTTGAAGCGTGTAAAAACACACGTGAAATTGCGCTAGAAAGTTTTAAGATGTTAGAACTTGAGAATATTGAAAGTATCAGAAGCACGTTTGATGAATTCTTAGTCGAAAAACCAGCAACGAAATACGATTTAATCTGCATCGATGGCCATCATGACGGAGAAGCACTGCTTCGTTACATGAACGAATTGAAGGAAAATAAACACGATGAAACTATCTTCATTTTAGACGATATTCGTTGGAGTAAGTCAATGTATAAAGCTTGGAATAAAATTGTCGATAGCGAGCATTATCACGTTACAATTGATTTCTTCCGATTTGGAGTAGCCGTTCCTAGGAACCATCAAGTAAAAGAACATTTTACATTGAAATTGTAACCAACTCTTTTAAAAAGTAGCTGTCAATAAGTCTAACAAGTCAGCCGATTCTTTTGCCGATTGCCCAAATGCAATTGATTGATCACTTGAAGCCATAAAAACTCCATCTGGATGAGTTGATTCTGGCTCAACCATTTCATCTTCTATTGACATAGCTGAAAAACTGATAGCATCTGCTAATCCAGGTGCCGACGAACCCTCTGCGTAGCCGCGTGTTGTGATAGCTAATTCCTCATTTTGCAGATTAACTGGTTCTTGTTCATTGGTAACTGTAGGAATTGGACTTACCACTTGTTGAGGCTCAATTGGCACTTCTAATTCAGTTTTAGCATCAGCCAATGGCTTTTCTAATTTCTGTTTTTCAACTTTTGCCAGTTGCTTGTTATCGGTTTTCAATTCAGAGTTGAAAAATGGGAAAACCATCCAAAAAATCAAGAACGCAGCTGCAATTTGAACCAATGGTTGACGGTAAATCGGCTTCTCTTTTGGCACAATTACAGCAAAAACAGAATTGTACCAAATTGGAGCCGCTTTAGGATACGACTGCGCAAACAATTTGTCCAAGGACTCTTTTGTCTTTGGACTAGGTGTAATAGGCTCAACAATTATGCTGTCAACTTGCAACAACATTGCTTTTGTAGCATTAAATTCCTCTTCAGTAGCGCATATTTCTGCCACCTCCGCTCTTTCTGCAGAATTCAACTCCATGAATTCTTTTTCTTTAATAATATCTAAATAGTCCCTTTCCATCATTCTCGATTTAAAATTGGATCAAAATCTTTCAAACTTTCTGCTAAATATTTAGTCGCATAAAACAAACGTGACTTTACTGTTCCGTCACTCAACTCCAAAACTTCAGCAATTTCCTTTATGGATAACCCATCAATATGTCTCAACTTAAAGGCTTCACTGTGTTTATCGTCTAATGCTGCTAAACTCGTTTCAAATTCACTTCTAAATTGAACATCTTGTACCTCGTGCAATACGTTTGCGTTGACATCATTCACTGCATACGAACTGTCTAATCCATTTGAGGTGTTTTTACGCACTTCTTGCTTCTTGTATTCGTTTTTGACCATATTATTGGCAACAGAATACATCCACGTTTTAAAACTTCGTGTGGGATCAAATGATTCTGGTTTACGAATAATTTTAGCGAATAAATCATGCATAAAATCTTCTGCTTTTTCTCTATCCTTCCACATCAATCTAAAAAAGAAGCTAACTAATGGTCCAGAATACCGCTGATACAATTCATCAAACGCACGCTTATCCCCTTTTGAAATAGAGATCATTATTTCCTCATCGGACAACTTGTGATATGGCGTTTTTATCAATCGCATTAATACGCACTCTTCATTTTCTGCACTTGCTGATACTTATTGGCTTGCGCACCAATTTCATCTATCGCAATATCCATTTCTTTTACTTTCTCTGTTTTTCCAGTTTGCCCATACACTTTTCTCATTTGAAAAAGCATCGGTAGATAATTGGAGAGTAGCGCTCTACCTTTATCGTCCATAGAGTCTTGAACCAACTGCTTCTTAAGCTCTTGATTCCAGAGGGTTTCATTTCTCCAGAAATTATCGAATGATGTCGTTTTGTATTCAAAAACCAATCCAGTCAAATAAATTGACGATAATATTGGCTTAAAGTAATCTTTTGGAGTTGTAAGCGAAATACTGATGTTTTCAGAAGCATTCATCGAACAAAATTGACTTAAGAAGGCAACATCAATAATTTTAGCATTTGGCAAATTAAACCCCTTAGATTTCAATTCACTTCTATATTTCTCACTTTGCATCAAATCAAGTGATACAATTTGAATATCTTTTCGAATACCTTTCTTCAATTGAGCGTACCAAACACCGTAAGTATCATCAAATCCATGAGTAATCAAAACACCATTTACAGGGACAGATCTCAATACATCTTCAGCGTACAGAACGACGCTTTTTGCTAATCGTTTGTTTTCAATTAATTTATCCAAATAGCCAACAGCTTCAGTCGTTGAATTATTAATCATGTGATAGGCTGCCAACTGAACCTGAACATCAGCATTGTTCGGTTTTAACTTTACAGCTGCCTCCAAATGAGAAAATAAGTCAGTATTGTAATTACCAGATGTGTATTTGTAATAATGGTATTCAAACGATTGAGGAGCATTTGTTTCAAAATAAGAAACGGTTCCGTCCATTTGACTTTGTTGAGCCGGAGTTGGCGAACGTTGTTGAGTTTGTGATTGAGATTGAACTTTGTAATAACCGAAGTTTGCTGATTCAGATTGAATTGTTTGTTCATTACTTGAAATTCCTCCTGGGCTTATTGTTTGAGATTCTGCAGATTTTACCGCAGATTTAGTACTCGCCTTTTTAACTCCCTCATTTTGCTCATTTCTACCACGATAATCGTCGTTATATCTCTCATTTTTCAATGATTCTTTTTCCTCCAATAAGTCTTTCCCCTCAATTGAGTCCCTTTTCGGAGCATTCGGTGAATTTTCAGCTTGCGCTTCAGCAAGATGATAAAGACTCAAAAACAGTAAAATAATAAAATACCGCATGTTAATTTTTTTTCTCTGTACAGCCTTAAGTGTAAAGCGTTCAAAAATTACGAAAATAAAATGGATTGCCTTAAATATTATCTGCGGTAAACAGAAATTTATTGGGAGAAGTTAGGTTTGTTTTTATAGCATACATAACAATTCCAGCGGTGTTCTTTACTCCCAATTTAGCCATTATATTTTTACGGTGCGTGTTCACTGTGTGACTGCTCAAAAATAGTTTTTCAGCAATTTGCTGATTAGTAAATCCTTCAGCGATCAAAGTGATAATCTCGCATTCACGTTTTGAAATTATTACTGCTTCGCACGAAAAAACATCATCAATATCTTCTACGTCAAGATTGGCATCTTGGATGGTTTCTAAAATTTGACCACAAAAAAACTTATTCCCCTGAGCTGTTTCCGTCACCGCCTCTAAAATTTCAGGAATAGAACAATCTTTCTTTACATAGCTCGTAATACCTGCTCTCAATGCATCAACAAGCACTTGAGCTGATTGTTCCGGAGTAATTGCAAGTATCGAAATTTCAGGGTAAGTTGATTTTATTTTTAATAACACGTCTATATCAAATCCAGGTGATGTATAATCAATGACGATAACTTCTGCAGAAAAGGAATGAAGCATATCTAATAAATCATTATTTGATTTTGCTTCTCCAACAATCTCAACATCTAGCTTGCCTTTTAGAATAGAACGAATCCCCACTCTAACCAAATCATTACTATCTGCTAAAATCAACTGCATTATTTAGAATTGTTTTAAATAACAAATATAGTATACTTATTTCAAGCACAAACAAAAAAAGCTTCTCAAATCGGAGAAGCTTTTAACAATGTATTGTGAATGACGAATTACACTTTTAAACACCAATTAAATTCATCAGCAATTTTCCCGCATTTAACATCAGATAAGTAATTTTTTATTTTTTCTGATAATTCTCTCGTTTCGATGGCTGGTAATTCCAATAGTTCATCTCTAAACCCAATTTTAGCAATTGGAGCTATTGTAGCAGCCGTCCCAGCGCCAAATGCATCTTGAACACGACCTTCCTTTATTCCTTTAACAATTTCTTCAACAGTTACTTTACGCTCTTCAATAGGAACTCCCCATTTCTCCGCAACCTGCAAAACTGAACGTTTTGTTATTCCACGTAAAATAGTATCCGAATCTTCAGAAGGAGTAACGATAACTCCATCGATCACAAAAACAATATTCATTGTTCCTGATTCTTCAATGTATTTATGCTCTACACCATCAGTCCAAACCAATTGGTGGAATCCCTCTTGCTGTCCTTTTCTCGCTGGAAAAAGTGAAGCTGCATAATTCCCAGCAGTTTTTGCTCTTCCAACACCACCAAGAGAAGCACGAGTGTAATACTCTTCTATTTTCACATTCACTGGCGCAGTATAATATGTTCCGACTGGACAAGTGAAAATTATAAATTTGTAAGTGTCGGAAGGTTTAATGCCAATAAAATCGTCAGTAGCAAACATAAACGGACGAATGTATAATGAATCTCCATCTTTACTTGGTACCCATTCTTTATCAACTTCAACAACTTTGCGAACTAACTCGACAAACATTTCCTCTGAAAGAACCGGCATACACATGCGCTCACATGATTCAGCAAAACGCTTAGCATTCATATCAGGACGAAACATTAGAATCTCTCCAGATTCCGTTTTATTCGCCTTCATGCCCTCAAAAATGGATTGCCCATAATGAATGGCAGAAGTTGCTGGATGAAGATTTAAATCACCAAATGGTTTAATAACAGGCGTCTGCCATTTACCATCGATGAAATCCATTTCCAACATGTGGTCTGAAAAAACTTTACCGAAAGGAAGATTATCAAAATCAACACTACTCAAACGAGAGTTTTCAGTTCTTTCTATTTTTATATCTATTGTTTGGTCTAACATACGCTTTGTTGTGTTGCGCAAAAGTAAACATTCCATGACAGATTTCAAATAGATTTTATTAGATGAGGAGATAATATTTAACTAACTTTGACTTTTAGCCAATCACGTGGAAAAAAGTAAAGACTTATTGCTTCAATATTGGGGGTTTCAGGACTTCCGTCCTCTCCAAGAAGAAATTGTTGACAGTGTAATTTACGGTCATGATACACTTGCTATACTCCCAACTGGCGGAGGAAAATCCATTTGTTTTCAAGTTCCGGGAATGGCGCTTGAAGGAGTAACCATCGTTATTTCACCTTTGATTGCTTTAATGGAAGATCAAGTTCGAAACTTGAGAAGTAGAGGTATAGAAGCCAGCATGATAACAAGTGTAATGAGCTATAGAGAAATTGATATTACACTTGACAACGCACGATTTGGAAGAACAAAATTTTTATATACATCACCCGAGCGTTTGAAATCACCTTTGTTTCATGAACGCTTTAAATCAATGAATATTGGTTTAATTGTGGTTGACGAAGCGCATTGTATTTCTGAATGGGGACATGATTTCAGACCTTCTTACATCGAAATTGCTGAAATACGAAAAGTTCATCCAAACGTTCCCGTAATTGCTGTAACGGCTTCTGCAACAAAACGCGTTCAAGAAGATATTAAAACAAAATTAGAGCTGCGCTCACCTAAAGTGTTTACAGGTAGTTTAGAACGCAAAAATGTACACTACAACGTATTTCCTTCAGAAAACAAACTGAAACAAATCATTGATTATTGCAAGCAACACCACACTGAGACAGGAATTGTCTATTGCCAAACCAGAAAAAGTGTCAAAGCTTTGGTTCAGCAACTAAGAGCATACAATCTGCCTGCTGGATTATACCATGGTGGATTGAACGCTGAAGATAGAAAGTATATGCTTGATCAATGGATGACGAATAAACTCAAAATAATGGTAGCAACGAATGCCTTTGGAATGGGAATCGATAAACCAGACGTGCGTTATGTTCTTCATTTTGAAATCCCAAATAACCTAGAAGCTTATTACCAAGAGGCTGGGCGTGCTGGACGAGATGGAAATAACGCAATCGCTATTGCATTTTGGGAACAGAAAGATATTGCAGTAATGAAGGAACAGCTGGAGGTGAAATATCCCGAATCTGACCGTGTAAAGCTTATTTACAATGCGGTATGCAACTACTTAAAAATTGCAGTTGGCTCGGGAAATCAAGAGACGTACAACTTTGATATAGTTGATTTTAATCGTGCATTTAAGATCCCAATATCGGAGACTTATTTTGCATTGAAGCTTTTACAAATTAATGAAACCCTATATTTTACAGAGAAATCATTCCATCCTACAAGATTAAAGTTTGCTATCGGAAACTCTGCTTTATATAAATTTCAGGTCGCCCACTCCAGCGTTAACGCCTTGATATCACTGTTAACTCGCAGCTATCCAGGAATTTTTGATGGATTTATTCGTATAGATGAATTTGAATTGACAAAACGACTAAAAATAACAAAAGCCGATCTTCACAAACACTTTAAAATGATGGAGCAATATGGCGTTATTGACATCGTATTTCAAACGAATTTACCGCAGATTACATTTTTGACAGAACGTTTTCCTGAAGGTTATTTAACATTGAACAGTTCCATTTACAGACAACGCAAGAAAATAGAACAAGACAAACTTGATGCCCTAATTCGATATATAAGTACTTCAAATTGTCGCTCCGAAATGATAGGACAGTATTTTGAGTCGGACATTATGAAATGCGGAACGTGTGACGTGTGTAAAAGCGAATTAAAAAGTAATCATTCGTTCAAAGAGTTGGTGGAACTCATTCCTACTCTACTTCCTGCAACAGCAAAAGAAATTAGTGAACAATTAAATATTGAAGGGGTATTGACCCAGCAAGTTTTACATAAGTTGATTTTGGAGGAAGAGGTTTTGATGGAGAATGGGTTGTTTGTGAAAATTTAAAACCACATCAACTCTTCATCATTGTTTTCAACTGTGAAACCTCACTTTGCAAAGACCTAAGGGACTTTGATAGGTCGTTATCATCTATTCTAAATTCTGGTAATTCAGGTGAAATATAATTCACAAATTTCCACATTTCGATAATATCGTTTGCGTGAACCTTGTATGGTTCGTAGAATGTATTTGTTGAGCACAATTGAAACGATTGCTCGGAATTCAATAAATTATGTACGACTTTAAACACAATCCCTTCGTCTTTTGTAACAACTATGCAAGGCGTTCCACTTCGAATAGACATCCAATTTTGGATAAACTCAGCTACGACATACGATCCCTCTACAACAGGTGGCATGGAATCACCTTTAATGGGGAAAGAACGGTACTTTCTATCGCGCGATAAGAATGGTAAATGGAAAGTTGGAAGCACTTTTAAATAATCGGGATCTGCATAGCCAGCAGTATAACCTGCACTTGCTTTTAATGGAATCAATTCAATTAATTCTTCATTGTTTTGGTCGACAATCGTTGAAAGCACACGTAATTTATCACCCTTTATGTCTGCGTTCATTCCGTTTTCAAACTTTTCCCAATCGCTGTCTTTAAAAGCAGAGAAATCTTTTCTCAGTAAGTCGTCTAATGAAACTTTAAAGTAATCTCCAAAAAGTAATAAACTCTCAATGTTTGGTTGCGCAACATTGTTTTCGTAACCAGAGTATGAACTGCGAGTTAAACCCAATTCCGTAGCAACTTCTTCTTGCGATTTTTTCAATCGACCTCTAAGTAATTTAAGATTCTTTCCTACTTCCATGTTTAAATATTCATCATTAATATGTTGGAAAATTAATCATTTCTTATAATATAACCAATTTTTGATGAATATTTCGTCTTTAAGTATGTACAGGCGTTCCTTTCATTCGTGATAGAACGAAAATATATTTTGCACCAAAGAAGATAATTTGTGATGAATAATACACCCAAACTAGAATAACTAAAAACGTTCCAGCTACTCCAGCCCCTGAGGCAAAGAAGTAATTAGTAAGGTAAAACTTTATGAGGGCCTGGCCCAAATACAGTAATCCACTCGTTACAATTCCACCTCTTAAAGCATTCCTCCACAACACTTTACCATCATGAAGAAATTTAAAAATAAATGTAAATAGGATTACGTTGGTCAAAATAGGAATTCCAACACGTGCAGCTCCAGAAAAAAGCCAATGCAACATATTCATCCCCTCCAAAAATTGATCACTTAGAGATAGGAATATTGTTTCCACAAAATATAATACCAATAATATTAACGTGGCTCCGACGACAAAGAGCATTGAAATCAACTTGGAAACAATAGTGCTCAAAATCATTTTTTTTCTACCCAATTTAGGCACTTCAACATCATAAAACTCATTTAAACTTCGCTTAAGTGATGAGAAAATTGCCGCGCAAGAAAAAAGCAATGCAACAATTCCAATGATTTGCAATAATAAACTCCCCTTCTCAAAACTGACTTGATCAAGTAAACCTATTACCCCGCTAATATCTTTTAGTCCAATATATTGTTCAATCACAGTGGAAATAATATTAGTCATTTCCTTTTGACCTAAAACCATCCCAAAATAAGTAACACTCAAATACAGCAAAGGAACAAGTGCCAATAATGCATAATAAGCTAAGGCGGCACCATGAGCCATTGGAGCTTCTTGCAGAAACTCGACTACCGAGTCTTTTATTAGCGTCCACCTTTCCTTTAATGTCATTTTTTTGCTATTTCAATAAATTTCACCTCATCTAAAACTGATGAAGCAGTCAACATAATCTTCTCATTCGTATTGGTTGAAAAATAATTACAGACGATTAATCCCGTATCAATGGCTGATTCAAACTTAACTGCAAATGACTTGTTACCTTCTACAAGATATTCATTTGGACGAAATAACACAAGTTCATTATTTAAGTATATTGAATTAATCACTCCCATCAACTCACCCTGACTTTTATCCGTTGGATGATAAAATACATCTTTTGTTTTTGCTATGCGTTGAATACCATTATCTGCAACTGCAATTATTTTATGGGCAAATCCCATCATTTCTGAACCATCGTGCGAAACTAATACAATCGTTGTTTTTTGGTCTTGATTTAAAGACGTTAAATACTTAGAAATTTTCCAACGTAAGCGTTGATCTAGATGTACAAACGGTTCATCTAACAATAAAATCGAAGGTTCACATGCCAATGCACGTGCAAAAGCCAAACGTTGTTGTTCTCCCCCCGAAAGCAAATGCGCTTTTCGTGTGCGAATATCTTTCAATTCAACCAAGTCTAAAAATTGTTCAATCAACTCAACTTGATCTTCTTTATGGCGAGAAAGTACTTTTTCTTTAATATTTTGTTCAACGGTATGATATGGTTCTAAAGCAAAATCTTGGTTAACCAATTGTATTTCTTCATAACCGGGAATTAACTTTTCACTTGGACCAATTAACTTTTTACCTTTAAGTGAAACATGCCCTTCAGAGGCATCTATAAGTCCTCCCATCAATTTTAGTAAAGTTGTTTTCCCTACTCCACTTTTACCAATAATACCATAGATTTCACCTTTTTCAATAGTAAGATTGATATTTCTCAACACCCAATCATCTCTTTTAATACCAATATTTGAAAGTTCGAGCATTAAAAAATTAATTCTTTAGGAAATTCCTGAGCAGCAATATAAATTCCAGGAATAGGATTAGACATTGGTTCTAGCTCTTTCAATGTAACTTTAATAATGTATTCATTAACCGTTTTCACAACCTCAACACTATCCAAAATACTCTCAGAACAACCGACAAATGTTGCCGGTGAGTCACTCGACGTAATTTCCAAAATTCTCATTTTAGGAATATCGAAATGAAAAGGATCTCCATTTGGCATGTTGCCCTGAATCGGGTAACTCGCATTTTCATGCTCAATGACCTCATCCACTTCATTTGTCAAAGCCAGCTCATCCTCCCATTCATGCTTGGGATTCATTTCAGATTCTTCTCCATTGTAATGCGCTTCTGCATGTTCAATCGAAAAATGTTCGTTCAATAAGTAAAAGTGTATTTTACATTTCATACATGGATAATTATAGAACAAAAGTACCAACTTTCTTTAGATAATTGGTTGGTTTGTCTTCATTCCTACTCCGATTTACCTACATTTGCCCATCTTTATTACAACGACTTAAAATGTTAGATCTACGGTATCGCTCTATATTAGCCATGGCTGTTCCTTTAATGGGTTCGACATTTATTCAATCCGTTGTGCTTATTACTGATTCTGCTTTTTTAAGTCGCTATGACACCTTGGCCTTTGACGCGGCTGGAAATGGCGGATTAGTTTACATTACTTTATTCATGGCCTTAGTTGGAATGAGTGATGGTGCTCAAATTTTGATGGCTCGTCGGATTGGTCAACAAAAAGAACATTTGTTAGCTCGAATATTTGGAACGACTTTGTTCACCAATTTCATGCTTGTAATTCTATTGTTCTCACTTATTAAATTCGTGCTACCTGATTTCATCGATGGTTATGCTCATAATAAAGCCGTTGCAGAGGGACAAATTGATTATATTAATATTCGAGGTTACGGTCTTTTCTTTGCAATGGTTTCTTTATCAATCAATGCCTATTTTATGGCAATGGGAAAAACTTCAGTTGTATTCCTTAGTGCCATCGTCACTGCTTGTTCGAATATATTTTTGGATTACTCCTTAATATTTGGACATTTTGGATTGCCAGAAATGGGATTGGAAGGCGCGGCAATTGCTTCAACATTATCCGATGGATTAGGTATGATGTTCCTTATTATTGTTTTAAGCAAAAGTCAATCACGCAAGGATCACAAATTATTTGCACAATTATCATACAATACAAAGTCTTTCAAAGAATTGATAAAGTTAGGAACTCCAATAATGCTTCAAGGAATCGTTGCTTTAAGCACTTGGACCGTATTTTTTGCATGGATTGAACAAATGGGTACCCATGAGCTGACCATATCTCAAAACATTCGCTCACTTTACTTTATAGCATTCATACCTATCTTTGCATTTGGCGCAACTACAAAAACATATATAAGTCAACTCCTAGGTAGTAAGCGCTTTGATGATATACCGAAAGCAATGAAAAGAATTCAGCTAATGACCTTATTGTTCTTATTCATCTTTTTTCATGGAGCAATTTTATATCCTGCGCAATTAATACAAATGATAAATCCAGAAGAAGCTTTTTTACCAGAAAGTGCAAGTATTCTTAAATACATAGGAGGTTCAATTTTTCTATTTGGCTTTTGCAATGTTTATTTTCATACGATAAATGGAAGTGGCAACACTCGATTTACATTTTATGTGGAATTAATATCTGTGCTTGTCTATCTAATTTTCGCCTATTTATTTATTAAGGTATATCAATTGGACATTTACTGGGTTTGGACAGTAGAATATTTTTATTTTGGAGTAATGGGTATCCTGTCATACGGATATCTCAAATTGTTTAACTGGCAAAAAAAACAAATTTAACGATGAAGGATTTCAGTATCATATTTATGGGGACGCCTGAGTTCGCGGTCGAAATAGTCAAAAAACTACACTCAGAGGGAATTAATATCAAAGCTGTTGTAACTGCTCCAGATAAACCTGCAGGACGTGGACAGAAAATACACCAAAGCGCGGTAAAAGAATTCGCTATTGCAAATAACCTAACTGTTCTTCAACCAACGAATCTAAAAGACGAAGCCTTCATTCAAGAAATTCAAGAATTGAACGCAGACTTATTCGTCGTGGTTGCATTTAGAATGCTTCCTGAAATCATTTGGAATATGCCTAGATGTGGAACGATTAATCTTCATGCCTCACTTCTACCAAACTATAGAGGTGCCGCTCCAATCAATTGGGCATTGATAAATGGAGAAAAAGAAACTGGAGTAACTACCTTCTTTATAGAAAAGGATATTGACACAGGAAAAATTATTGAACAAGCGAAAGTTGTAATTGGCGATAATGAAGATATTGGTTCATTATATGAACGCTTAATGAAACTAGGTGCAGATGTTATGCTTTCTACAGTTCACAAAATAGAAAAAGGGAACATAACTGCTATTTCTCAAAGTGAATTTGACCTTTCGAAAGTTAAACCAGCTCCAAAAATTTTCAAACCAGACTGTAAAATTAATTTTAGTAATACTGTACAGGAAGTTCACAACTTTTGTCGTGGACTTTCTCCGTATCCATCCGCTTGGTGTGAATTAACAAATACAACCAAAAACGAAACAAAAACCTATAAAGTTTTTTCAACGAAAAAAACAGACATTAAACCTTCTGGAAAAAAATTAACTTCAAACGAAGACGGAATACTATTTCCATGCAGTGATTTCTGTGTTGCTGTATCTGAAATTCAACCAGAAGGGAAGCGAAAAATGAATTTTAAGGAGTTTTTAGCTGGAAATTCAGTCGCTGAACTAGTGATTACGGACTAAGCAAAGTAAAATTTATTGCTTTTTTCTAAGATTGTTTTTCTAAAAAACCCTCTAAATCAGCCTATTTTAGGTGTTGTTATCAACAAAATAGCCCATTTATCCACAAAACTGGGCTTTTTTTTAATGAAACACTTGCACAGCAAGGATATTACAATATATTTGCTTCAATAATTTTTTTACAAACTTAAAAAAACCAAACTATGAACAAAGCAGAATTAATTGATGCAATGGCATCAAACGCTGGATTGTCAAAAGCAGATGCTAAGAGAGCATTAGACGGATTTGTTGATGCAACTACAAGTGCATTGAAAAAAGGAGATCGTATTTCTTTAGTAGGATTCGGATCTTTTTCAGTATCTAACCGTGCTGCAAGAACAGGTCGTAACCCACAAACAGGTAAAGAAATCAAAATCGCTGCTAAAAACGTTGTACGTTTCAAAGCTGGATCTGATTTGTCTACTAAAGTGAACTAAGAAGACCTTTGAGTTTTTAAGAGGGAATCGTAAGGTTCCCTTTTTTTATTATTAAAATTTGAACTTAATGACTTTAGACGAGAAAGTCCTTTCTTCCTTTTACGATATCATTACTGAAAATAAGCAGGAAATGTTCGATCGAATTGCTGCCGAACGCACCAATCACTTAACGGTTGTAATGGAGAATATACATCAAGAGCACAATGCTTCTGCTGTTTTACGTACATGCGATTGCTTTGGAATTCAAACCTTACACGCAATTGAAAAAAACAATACTTATGAAATACAACGTGATATTGCTTTGGGTGCTGGTAATTGGGTGGATTTATATACACACAGCGATGGCGCTAATCCTACAACCAACTGTTTAGAGGAATTAAAATCTAAAGGATATAAAATTGTTGCAACGTCTCCCCATGCTAAATTAGATATTAATGATTTGGATCTAACACAACCCATTGCACTTGTTTTTGGAACAGAAAAAAAAGGAGTTTCATCAACAGTTGAAGAAATGGCAGATGAATTAGTAAGTATTCCAATGTATGGCTTCACAGAAAGTTTTAACATAAGTGTATCAGCAGCCATTGCTTTAAACATTGTTAGAAGAAACTTGAAACATTCTAATATCAATTGGAAATTATCGCGCGAAGAGCAAGTAAAACTAAAAATACAATGGTGTACAAAAATAATTCGTGATGGTGAAATCGTTGAGAATGAAATAAGACGACGTCATTTTGAAAACTATTAATATATTTGTAACACCAAATATTACTAACAAACAAAAAAATTAAATTATGGGTAAAGGAGATAAAAAAACGAAAAAAGGAAAAATTGCTCGTGGTTCTTATGGAAAAACGAGAAAGCGTAAAACATCCGCCCCTATAATTGCGAGTACAAAACCTAAGAAGAAAGTTGCTCCTAAAAAAGAAGAAACTGAAGAGGTTGTAAAGCCAGTAGCTAAAAAAGCTGCAGCTAAGAAACCAGCTGCGGAGAAAAAACCGGCTGCAGCTAAGAAGCCAGCTGCGACGAAAAAACCAGCTACAGCAAAAAAACCTGCAGCAAAAAAGACAACTGCAAAAGCAACCTCGAAAAAAGAGGCTTAAAATAGTTCGGCTGTCAATATTGGCAGCCTTTTTTATAACATATTATTTATCAATTCATTTCTTATTTATTATGAAACACAATTTTGGAGCTGGACCGTGTATCTTACCACAAGAAGTTTTTAAACAAGCTGCTGATGCAGTATTAGATTTTAATGGTTTATCTATTTTAGAAGTTTCTCACCGCCATAAAGACTACGTAGCGGTTATGGATGAAGCACTTGATTTGGTGAAAAAGGCATTGAATGTTCCAGCTGGATATTCGGTTGCATACTTACAAGGTGGAGCTACACTTGGTTTTACAATTGCCGCGCTAAATATGATGCGTGAATCAAAAAAAGCAGCATACATTAATACAGGAACATGGGCATCTGGAGCAATTAAAGAGGCTAAAAAAGCTGGAATTGATCCACAGGTGATTACAAGTTCTGAAGATAAGCAATTTACATACATTCCTAAAAATTTCGAAATCCCTTCGGATTTGGATTACCTGCATTTTACATCGAACAACACAATTTATGGAACTCAGTTTCACAACTTCCCAAAGTCGAGTTTACCATTAGTTTGTGATATGTCATCAGACATTTTCTCTAAAGAAGTAAACGTTGGTGATTTTGATTTGATTTATGCTGGAGCTCAGAAAAATCTTGGACCGGCAGGTGCAACATTATACATCGTAAAAGATGAAGTATTAGGAAAATCTACTTCTCCTTTCTTACCGAGCTATTTGGACTTGAAAAATCACGTGGAAAAAGAATCAATGGCAAATACACCTCCTGTATTTTCGGTATTTGTAGCAATGTTAAACTTGCGTAATTTGTTAGCCAATGGTGGAGTAAAAGCAAAAGAAATTGAAAACAATGCAAAAGCAGCGTTATTGTACAATGAAATTGATTCAAATCCACTCTTCTCTGGCAATGTAGCAACTGAAGATCGTTCTAAAATGAACGTTACATTCAAGTTGATTGATGAAAGCTTAAATGCCGAATTTGATGCCGCATGGAAAAGTGCAGATATTGTTGGATTACCTGGTCATAGATCAGTTGGCGGATACCGCGCTTCTATGTACAATGCACTTCCACTTTCAAGCGTAAAAGTTTTAGTGGACACAATGAATGAATTCACACGAACAAAAGGATAAAAATGAAAATATTAGCTAATGATGGAATTTCAGCTTCTGGAGTTTCAGCTTTAAAAAATGCAGGATATACCATAATTACTGATAAAGTAGAACAAGGAGATTTAATCGATTATATCAATAGAGAAAACATTGAAGTTCTATTGGTGAGAAGTGCAACAACTGCTCGTAAAGATATGATTGATGCATGTCCAGGATTAAAATTATTGGGTCGAGGTGGTGTTGGTATGGATAATATTGATGTTCAATATGCACGCGACAATGGTAGAACGGTAATTAATACTCCTGCAGCTTCCTCTCAATCCGTTGCTGAATTAGTAATGGGACATTTGTTTGCGATTTCTCGTTTCTTGAATGATTCGTACAAAAACATGGAAACTGGTGACTTCAATACCTTGAAAAAATATTATGGTAAAGGAGTTGAATTAAGAGGGAAAAACTTGACGATAGTTGGATTTGGAAGAATTGGACAAAGCCTGGCAGAATATGCAATTGGTTGCGGAATGAACGTAACAGCTGTTGATATGTTCACAGAACCACGTAATTTGTCAATTCAACTTGGAAATGGAATTTCTGCTTCTGCTACAATTACACCAATCACTTCATTGGAAGAAGGTATTAAAAATGCAGATTATATCTCATTACACGTTCCTAAACAGGCTGATGGTTCTGCTGTTATTTCAAAGAAAGAATTCGCCATAATGAAAGATGGAGTTCGTATTGCGAACGCTGCACGAGGCGGTGTTATAAATGAAGATGATTTATTGGATGCATTGAATACTGGTAAAGTGGCAGGAATTGCGCTTGACGTTTTTGAAAATGAACCGAACCCACGAAAAGAATTGTTGAATCACCCAAGAATCGCATGTACTCCTCATATTGGAGCTGCAACGGGAGAAGCTCAAGATCGCATTGGAACTGAATTAGCTTCGTTGATTATCGAGAAATTCGGAACATTTTAAGTCTTAAATCAATAAATGGCTAAAATTCATCCGTTTAAAGCAATTCGTCCAACACGCGACAAAGTGCATTTGGTTGCTACGCGTCCGTATTATACCTACAAGAAGAAGGTGTTGCACGCAAAACTGCAGGACAATCCTTTTACGTTTCTCCATATTATCAATCCTGAATTTGGAAGTCTTATTACAACTGAACCAAATTCTGTGGAGCGATTTGTGCTGGTTGAAGAATCGTATAATTTCTTTCGGAATAACGGCGTTTTAATTAAAGAAGAAGTTCCTTCTATTTACATTTACCGTCAAACAGCTGGAGATCATGAATACATAGGAATAATAGCTGGTGCAAGTATAGAAGAATACGAAAACGACAGTATTAAAAAACATGAAGCTACGATTACGAGTCGTGAAAAAATGTTTACCGATTACTTAAATGTTGTAGGATTTAATGCTGAACCTGTACTTCTCTCCTATTCAGGGCAAAAAGAAATTGATGATTTCATTTCTCAAAAATCAAAAGAACGTGCAGAGTATGAATTCTCTACAACGGATCTAAAAAAACATGAATTGTGGGTATTGCCCCCTGACGAAACATTGAAAATCCAAATTGCCTTCGAAAAATTAAATGCAATATACATTGCAGATGGTCATCACCGTTCTGCTTCTTCAGTTGGATTAAAAAAATACCGCACAGAAAATAACTTACCCCATTTCCCAAATGAAGATTTCTTTTTAGCATTCTTCATCAACGAGCAAAAAGTGAATATTTTAGAGTTCAATCGTTTAGCTAAGACATTGAATAATCATTCCAAAGAAGAAATAATTGCTTTATTAACTCCTCTTTTTGATGTTTCTTTGATTACAGAGGCTCAAAAACCATCTCGACCTCATGAAATAACGATGTGCATTGAAGGAAGTTGGTACAAATTATCCTGCAAGCCAGAAATAATTGATGAAAATCATCCAGTAAAATGCTTGGACGCTGAGATTCTTACACAATTTGTACTCGATCCAATTTTGGGGATTTGTGATTTGAAAACAGACGATCGAATTGAATTTGTCAGTGGCGAATATCCATTGAATAAATTTGAGAAAAAGATAACCCAGGGAGATTTTAAAATTGGTTTTATCCTTTACCCTCTTTCAATCGATGAAGTGAAACGAGTTGCGGATAACCAACTAATTATGCCGCCCAAATCCACTTGGGTTGAACCCAAATTAAGAAGTGGTTTAACAATTTATCCGATCAACGAATGATTGCCGAAAATTTAAAGAAAATACAAGCAACAATTCCTTCTGGAGTAACATTGGTGGCAGTTTCAAAAACCAAACCATCAAGCGCAATTTTAGAAGCATATAATTGTGGTCAACGTATTTTCGGAGAGAATAAAGTCCAAGAATTAGTTGATAAGGCCGAGGAGCTTCCTAAGGATATTGAATGGCACATGATTGGTCACTTACAAAGTAACAAAGTAAAATACATTGCTCCTTTCGTTTCCTTAATTCACTCCGTTGATGGATTGAAATTATTAAGCGAAATCAATAAGCAAGGGAATAAAACCAATCGTGTAATCAATTGTTTACTTCAATTTCACATTGCCCAAGAAGAGACGAAATTTGGATTATCTTTTGAAGAAGCTCAAGACTTATTGGGCTCCGAAGAATTCATTAAAATGGAAAACATTTCAATTGTTGGTGTAATGGGAATGGCAACATTCACAGAAAATACAGACCAATTAAGACATGAATTCACAACACTTGAAAATTATTTTCATGTGATAAAAAGTCACTATTTCAAATTCAATCCAGATTTTAAACACGTTTCCATGGGAATGAGTGGTGATTATCAAATTGCAATTGAAGAAGGAAGTAATATGGTACGAGTTGGAAGTTCAATCTTTGGCTCACGATGAAATATATTCTATTTATCCTTCCTTTTCTAAGTTCATTGTCTTTTGGCCAATTAACAAAGGAAGAAATTAAAATCAAACGTCAAGAACATATTGCTGAATTAAGCGACACAACCAAAGGAATATTAAATCGGGAAGAAATCGAGCATTTAGGTGAAGTATCTTATTTTGATTACGATATGAATTATGTAATTTCAGGAACCTTCACCAAAAGCATTGGAAAAAAGTTTAAAATGCCAACATCGACTGAACGCACTCCAATTTATCGTCGTTACGGATATGTTAATTTAAATGACACCGCACGTCTGGAAGTCTATCAAAACATTGAATTGTCAAAGCAGGAGAAGTACAAAAACTATCTGTTTATTCCTTTCAAAGATGCAACATCTGGGAAAGAAACGTATGGAGGCGGACGTTATATTGATCTTGAAATTCCAAAAGACACGGAACTTATTATTGATTTTAATACGGCATACAACCCGTATTGTGCTTATTCGTATCGTTACTCTTGTCCAATTCCGCCAAAAGTCAATCACTTATTAATTGAAATTAACGCTGGTGAAAAAACACCATCGGGACACTGATTACATCAATTTTTCGATTATATTTGATTCAAACATAATTGATTTATGCTAAAGATTCTGGGCACACTTACTATATTTTTTTGTTCAACGGTTCTGTTTGCTCAACCTTGGAAGACGGTTAAGATTTTCAAACCATACAAGTGGATGATTGGAGTCAATTGGTCGGCAATTGATGATAATGGTCACCCTATAGAACGTATTTTTGATTTAGGAAGTAGCTGGAACATTGCTCCTTTTCCGTCAAAAATATTAGTTGATCGATATTTTAGATATGGATGGAGTGCTGAAATTAGCGCAACATATGGAATTCTAAAAAGTAATCGAATTATCAATGACACAATTGGAATTAGAAGTGATTTATACAATATTGACATAAGTGGAAAATACAGCTTTTACAATGCTTATGCTCCCCGCCATCGTTGGATAGACCCATATTTCACTTTCGGTGGTGGTTACACTTATCGTCCGAGCGCAAATACAACACAACATGCCCCAACAGTAAATTTAGGTTTTGGACTTAACTTTTGGATTATTAATAATCTGGGGATTCAATTACATTCCACTGGAAAAATCGGATTTACAAAACATGCAAGTTACTTCGAACATTCTGCGGGAATTGTTTATCGAACAACCGATAAAACTAGAACAAATGGGTACTTTGGAGTTCGAAAGAACAAATGGGTACACGGCAAAAACAAGTTTAAGCAGAAAGGAGGACATTAATCTTTTTGAATCTGAATAAACAATTCACTACCTAATCTCGGTTCAATTGAATTATAGCAGGAGCCCATTTTTACACATTTAAACACTTTCGAAAATTGCGTTTGATATTCGTTCAAATTTCCTCCAAATGGGGGGCCACCTTCAAACAATCTATTGAATAGTAATCCGACTAATTTTCCTTTCGGAGTCAACAAACGATTGACAGTTGCAACATAATCTTGTCTCAAACTTGGGTCAATAGCACAAAAAAGGGTTTGCTCAAGAATTAAGTCATATTGACCAACATGCTCAAAAAAATCATCTTGGTGTAAATGGGCTTCCGGAAAGTCTTTTACCCTATTCTTAAAATCAGCTAATGGTTCCTTTACAAAATCAAGGACATGAACGTTCGTAAAACCCAATTCATACAAATACTCTGCCTCGTGCGCATTTCCGCAACCAGGAATTAAAATTCTTATAGATTTATCCTCAAGTTGATCAATGTATTCTTTGATGGGTGGTGAAATCGTACCCAAGTCCCAACCTGTATTTAAAGTTTGGTAGCGATCACTCCAAAATTCTGGTGAAAGATTTTCCATTAGATTTTATTCAACCGTTCTATGTAAATTCCAGAACCATTATTCACATGCAAAATATAAATTCCTTTTGGGAAATTGGATAAGTCTACATTGAAATCATTTGAAAATTCCGAATTAAAAATCAATTGTCCAGTAGAACTGGTGATTGAGTAACTTCCGCGACCTTCACCTTTGATGTTAAATAGACCGCTCGAAGGATTTGGATAAATCGAAATTTTGGAAACTGAATTTTCTTGAACTGTTTGCGTTCCTTCATGAATTACCGCTACCGCGTCTAAATCAAACCCCCCAGAAGGAAAAGCAGTTGGATAAGGATCGTTGATATAATTACCTTGGCTATCTTGCGTTCCGTAGGTCGGGTCAACAAACCCTACTACGTCTATCAATTTTACATGTGTAATTGCGTTTATATCAAGTCCCACTTCCCCACTCAATTCTTCTAAATCAAATGGTGTCCCATAATTCGCTCGATACTTTCCTGCTAAATTATCAAAATACCTACAATCTGAATAATCGAAATTACTCAACTGAATAATAGTTGGCCATTCACTTACCGCCGGAAATCGAAAAAAGTTAATTCCATCAGAACTTACTTCGACGAATGCTAATTCGATGTAATTATCCGTAAATCCATTTTCAAATATGGCAAAATCGAATCCAGGTCCATCCATAATCGATGCGGCAAAAGTCACGACGGCACTTCCTCCATCTCCAAAAGAAACAACGTTTCCATTTGCTTGTCCTATTGCATCTGAATCGGTTCCAAAGGAAGCATTTCCGTTTCCGGGTTGTGCAATATCCAATGGTCCACGTTGAACAGTTACTCCTGTCGCCCAAGAAGCGATAATGGATGAATCTTTATGTATAGCTGTCGATCCAACTTCACCTGGGATCGGTGCAAAAGATTGAGCAGAAACAAATCGACCCATCAACAGTATGAAAATGAAAAAATGTCTCATTTAAAAATAATTTTAGTTGGATTCAAACCAACATGATAATTTGCTAACTGAACACCAGAAACGCTGTATTCTCTGACATATCCAGTATTCGTGTAATTCATACCATCTAAAATAAAAATCGTGTTTTTGCTCGGATTGTATTTCATTCCATAAAGTGTTGTGATCCCTGATGTACTAATGTAATTTGAAGAAACCAAGGTCTCCGTAAATGGATCAAACAAACCAATTGTGCTTGTTTCTGTTGAATAATTGTAAAATGAAATCAACAATTGATCATTCATTGGATACATTCCTGACACATCAAAGGGAAAAGTTTCTGCCAAAACATCGTTTTGCGTATCAATACGAACCATTCGAGAAGGAACTACGGCATAATCACCTCGTATAACAGCATAGACCCCTCCTTGGCTGTCGGTAATTACCCCGCCGGGGTTCATTCCAACCGTTATCTTTTTAATCTCCGTGTGCGTGCTTAAATCGATAACGGAAATTGTCGAATCTGGAACGGGAAAGTTTAAACCACCTGAATTAGCAACATACAATTTATTATTGGCGATAGAAAGTCCTTCTGGATTTGATCCAACTTGAATACGCTGAGTAATAGTTAAACTTGATGTATCTATTACGTCTACATAACCATCATAACAACTGACATACACTTTTCCATTATGAAACGCTAAACTTCTCGGCTGTTTTGAACTACCACTTGCGACCATAGAAATTTGGCTTATCGGCTTAAATGTCGTCGCGTCCATTACTTCGATTGTACTTGAAACATTAACAATGATATAAATTTTACCACCGTATTGTTTCATGTCATTCCCTGTATCACCTAGTTGTCGACCGGTTTTTGAAACGAATAAATCATTCGAAACAGTGCCATTATCAAAATCAATCCATGAAATAGAAGCATTATTGTGCTGAAATAATCCTTCACAGAGCACAATCATTCCATTGTCGAGCACTTCTTCTACCTCTGATATTTCAGGCTTGTCTTTTTTACATGAAAAGACAATAAACACAATAAACGCAAGACTAATTAAACGCATAACTCAATGATATTAAATAATTTATTCCAGGCATCGCAAAGGATCGAATGTAAGCGTAAGAATTGTTAAACACATTTTTCACATTCAATTGTACTTGAAGTGAATTTGTCCTTTTAAGTAAAAATTGATGGAAGATACTCACATCGGCGATGATAAACCCATCTATTTTATTCGCTTCAATATTTTCATTTAAGGCGTATCGCTCTGAAACGAAGTTGGAACTAATTCTAAGTCCCGTTTTTTGAAAATAAACTGCTACGTCTAAATTTGCCGTGTGTAAAGGAATATACGCTATTTGATCGCCGTATGTCGGACTATTTCGATCTGTTACATCAATTGTTTTTTGAAACGAATAATTTCCATCGGAGCTAAATTTCCATTTTGGATGAAATTGCCAATCGATAGACAAAACCCCTTCTGAACCGAAAACATCTGTTTTCCCAATATTTTGCATTGACCAAACAAAAAGATTCGTTGTTGGAATGGCCACAATTTTGTTATCAACACGATTATAAAACCCATTTGCCTTCAATTTAACTTTCAATCGTTTGTTCCATGGAAGATAAGCTAATCCTGCATTCAACTGATGCGCATCTTCGGGTTCCAATAAATTATTTCCAATATTATTATAATACAACTCATTGAATGTTGGCATTCGAAACGAATTCCTGTACCAAATTTCATAAATTAATTTATTGTTCATCGGATTACCTGTGATAGACACAAATGGGTTCAATCTAAATCTGTCCTTGGCGCGAATTCCATTGTTGTTTTTTTCATGCACAAATTGCGAAGAAGCACTCACTTCAAACCTAATTTTGTTCAACTTTAGTCGAGTTCCAAGCAATCCGTAATTGTGAAAACGGACAGGTAAAGCGAAAGTCGAATCGTTGGTTTTCAAGTCGCTTACTGCAGCTTCTATCCCCCCGAACAATTCCAAAGTTGAAATAAGCACTTTATTCATTGAAATACCTCCAGAAATATTTCGATTTTTATAATCAACATCAATTTTTCCAGCAGCATTAAAATAGGTTGGATCAAAATAATTTATTAAGCTTTGTGAAGCATTGGCATAACCTCTCAATTTGAATTTAGGTCGAATATGAACGATATCTCCAAATATCAAATCATTGTTTGTTGCCAAGCGTTCGTCTTGAGTTTGATTGTAAAAAATCACAGCTCCAGGGAGACCTTGACTAACGTTTGTTTTTTTGTAACCTATTCGCGTTGACAGTTTTGAATTTTTGTAGCCAACTGTTCCACCAAAATTATAATCCCGATAGTCGTTATTCTTTCGGATTTCATTCACCTCTAAATTCCCATTTTGAAAAGAATATGGGTAACGTCCATCCGCATCTCGATAGGTGCCAAAAGCGCTAAACATAAACTTATTTGGACTATATTTCAATCCTAAATAGCCATTTTTCTGATTAAATGATCCATATTTTATACTCGATCGAATTTTTAATTTTTTATCCGAGAAAGAATTTTCGAACGTCTCAATAATAAAGCTACTGCCCCCAATTTGCGCAGAAATTGGCTGACCAAAACTAGAAGATGTTCCAACTACACTGACAAAATAAGTGATGTTTTCAGCTTGAATTTGCCCCAAATTCACTTGTCCGGTTTGATTATTGGTCAATGAAAATCCATCTGAAATTATTGCACTATGATTTGCTCCTAAACCACGCATTGAAATCGTTTTCAATCCACCTAGTCCACCATATGATTTCAGGCTAACTCCGGCAAATTTGCGAATCAATTCACCAACGTCTTCCGCAGCCATTTCCTGAATTTCATTTTGCAGCAACTGATTAGAATTCACCTTAAGAGTTGGGATAAAAGAAACCTCCATCAACTCAAGAATTTGAATTGAATCCTGCTGTGCATAACAACTGCCAGTAATAAAAAACGCTATGAATAAACGATAAAGCATAAAATAAGGAGCGAACTCCCCTTTTTATCTACTATTTTATGATTTTCTGTGTATATACCCCTCTTTCATTTCGAAGTTCAAAGAAGTATATTCCTGAATTCAAACTAGAACAATCGATCACGGACAATTTATTATGTCGGCGCGATTCGATTATTTTCCCACTAACACCTCTCAAAGTTAAATCGCCAAATTCTCCTGTAATTGTCAATTTATCGTTTACTGGATTTGGAAACGCAGAAACATTTGACAATTCATTTTCTCCAATTCCAACTAGGTAAGAATATTGAATATCATCAATTGCAAAATAGGCTGGCGTATTCATTCCCCAACTTCCCATATCAGATGATTCAAATCGAAAACTCACTTTTGCAGCTGAAAATCCAAACTGAGATAAATCGATGTAATTCCAATCATCTATAATATAATCTTGTGAATTATCCAAAAAACGATAGTCAGACAAATAAAACTCCACTGAGTCTTTAGATGTTCCAGCATAATTTTCACCGATAATCCAAACTCTAAAAAAGTCTTCTCCATTCGTTCCATCTGGATTTCCATCAGCACCGTTTACAGATCCAAATTGCTTAGCGAAGGCATCACCGTTTAACATTGAAAGAGCTGCATATGTCGTATTTGTAATGTAAAAGCCTTCTATTTGCAATTGATCGTTTGCTGTTGTAATATTACCTTCATAATAAAACACTCCATAGTTAGTAGAATTTCGCCCTGCACCTGTATAAGAGCTCGATTCATTTGTAAAACTTGCAGTTGTTACATCAGTAGTATTGGAAATGGAAAAACCAGACCAAAAACCTCCTGAATAATCATTAGTCAACGTTAATTCTGAATTTGAAAAATTTGACGTGCCGACAGAACCATTATCATAAGTTTCTGCCGCTAAAACAACATTGTCAAAATCAAACACAAGTTGTGCATTACAGTTCGCTCCCAGTACAAGAGCAGTTGCTAGAATGTAAATTTTCTTCATCGTAAATAATTATTAATTAATAAGTTAAACGTTGAAGAAATCAGTTAAGAGAAATGGCAAATGCCTGCAGACAAATACTAAATCCGACTTTAATCTGAAGTCTTCTTTAAAATGACTGAGGCAAGTATTCTGACTTGTACCTTATCCGGCTCACCTTCCCATCCCGAATTTGGGACAGTGGCATTCTTGAAACGGACTTTTAGCACTTACAGCTGCAGTTACAGTTCTGGATTCACACCAGATTCCTTATTATTCACATTGTGAACCAAAGTCGATGCAAATGTACAAGAATAAAACTAATAATTAATTTTTATCCAATTTATAAGTGTACTGCAGCATTACAGTTCTTGGCTGCTCTATTTTTAAAGGGCGCAATGAATACGTTTTGTTAGCAATATTTGCACTTATTATAGCTAATTTGTGTTTTTCGTTAACATTGAATGAAATACGTGCATCAAATATCCAATTTCCATGGCGGTGAGAATTATAAAAATTCATGTACTCAATATTTTGCACGTAAGAAAGTCCTTCAGTAAACTCTTCAAAATCTTTAATAACAAGATCCATATTTTCAATTTTACTAAAGTATTTCAAACTCCCTCCAATGCTAAATCTCTTAAAAAAAGTAAACTCAATATCTCCTTTTATATTATGTAAAAACCTATACTTTAGTATATTGTCATTTGGATTCAGTGAAGTAGTTTTATATGTGTATTCCTTTTTAAAATAAACCGAATCAACTCCATAAACGTAATCAGGAGTTAATGTTTTTGGCACTATATAGTTATATCCTGTCATAAACATTACATCGATTTTCTCACCAATTTTAGCCTTTCCAGAAAAAGAGACGTCAATACCGAGCACTCTTGATTTTCCAGTATTGATAAACTTAAACCCTGCAAAATTTGTAGGGCTAGAACCATCTCCCCAAAATCCAAAAACATACTCTATTGTATTGTCATACTCTTGCCAAAATCCAGCAACATCAAGATAACCGTAAAGATTACCGAATTTAAGCCCTTGTTTTATTCCTACCTCAGCATTCCAACTGGATTCTGCCTGTAAATCAGGATTTGCAAATACACCAAAATTTCCAACACCAGTTCTAATAAAACGCTCTGTGATTGTAGGAAAACGATATCCTTGTCCATAAGATGCTCGAACATATGTTTCTTGATACACTTTAATGCTTGTACCTGCTCTAAATATTGGCTTGAGTGCTGTAATCGAATCATTCAATTGAAAGTATTCAAGACGACCGCCAAGAGATAGGTTTAACACTTCTTTAAATTTCTTCTCAAGCTGTGTATAACCTGATATATTTAGCATTTGATTGTTTCTGCTACCTGAACCGATATACATGTTTGCATATGAATTTGTAAACGTTGCAGTAATTCCGCCAATAAATTCAAGGTTCGCCAAGTTCACATATTTTTTTCCAAAACTATAATCCGCAAAATAAGTAGTTGCATTATTTGACTGATTCGCTGTCATTTCGTTATCTGAATACAATACGCGTCCTCTCAATGAATGTTTTCCATTTGCTTGAGTGTTGAAAATTATATATGGATCTAAATTAAAAATTGTTTGTTTCTGCAAAAATGACGCTCCAGGGTATGCCCTAAACAAATCAGTTGAGTCACCTAACCAAGCAAAAACCATATTAGTTTCAGATAACATCGCATTACCATTAATACCATAACTTAAGCCTCTAATCTTTTTTGCTCTAAAGCGCATATTAAAATTAATTCTAGCACGTTTTGATGCCATTTGCTTATTCGTGAAGTTAGAAACAGTGTCAGCATACGGCGAAGCCATAATAATCGAATCTTCAATTGCTGGCCCCATATAACCATGATCATAATTAAAATTTCCACCTACAACCAAATCAAAGTTTTTAATCATGCGAGAATGCAGAAAATTAACTCCAGTAATTAATGGGAAATCATTCCACCAAGTTGCACCTTCTTGTGACGGTTTTGAATAAAATCCACCATAAACGTTAACCTTAGTTAATGGTTTTGATTTTGGGTAAGCTGTCCGAATGTGAATTGAACCAGACAGTGCTGAACTTCCAGACAAAACTGATGCAGCTCCTTTAATCACTTCAATTTGACTTATATTTTCAACTGGTATAAATCCCCATTCTGGTCGCCCCGCATCTCCAGATAGCATTGGCATATCATCAACAATAACAGCAACCTTGGAGCCAACTCCAAATGTGAACCCAGAACCACCGCGAATTTGAGGCTCACCATCCAGAATGTTCAAACCAGGAGTTTGATCCAAAGCGGTCTCAATACTTCGAGTATTTTTATTTTCAATGATTTCAGGTCGAATAATTTCCATCGAAACGGTTTGATCTTCTAATGCTTTATCAAATTTTCCAACTTTTACATCTACTCCTTCAATTTCCTGAACGAAAGACTTCATAGTTACATTATGTGTGTAGGTTGCCCCATCAGAAATTGTTACGGTAGCAGTATCAGTAATTAAGGAAGTATAGCGATAAAGAACTGTGCAAACTCCAGCAGGCAAATCCATAATATAATTACCATTGTCATCGGTTAGTGTTCCAATTGTAACATCCCCTCGAAAAATAATTGAAGCGCCCATAATTGGCTCTCCTTTTTCGTCAATAACCTTACCCGACAATTTACCTTGCTGGGCAAATATAGAAGAGCACGCAGCCATCACCGAAAATAGAATCAAAAAATATTTCATAATAACAAATTAAAAAAGCCGCTCTTGAGATGAGCGGCTTCAAATTTAAGCTTTTTTTTGAATTCTTAATTTTTCAAAAATTCGAATGAATATGCTTTATTATTTGCGTTTAAATGAATAAAATAAACTCCTGGTTTACCATTAAATTCAACCTCTGAAGAAATGCTTCCACTTTGGATATCTTGTCCTAAATTATTGAAAACGGTATAATCTCCCTTAAGTTCATTTGCAGAAGTAATTTTAATATAATTTTTTGCATTGTCCATTGAAACAATAATTCCATCATTATTTACTTCGTTAATTCCTGAAGTTGGATTATAAATCAACTCAACATCATCAATTAAGACCTCATCATTTGCATCTCCACCTCCAGGAGTTTCATTTGTTGTAAAAGTCACTAAAATGAAAGTGTTTACAGCAGCTGGTCCTGTATAAACAAATGGAACTGAAAATCTAACCCAATTTCCTCCCGTAGATGGATAATTTTCTACTGCTGTTGCAACAACATGAGTCGCTGATGCACCATCCTGAGGATCTCTGTAGTCATATGAATCATGCAAAACAGCTTTCATTCTAGCATTCCCACTTCCACCATTTGGAGTGAATTTTGCCCAAAAAACGATTGAATCAGGTTGATCAGTTAAAGCTTCTGAGAAATCTGGGTCATTCGTTATACTTGCATTATAATTTGATGCATTAGCGGGTGTCGTACTTCCCATATTGATTTTCCCTAAAGTAACGTTTCCATTAGCAACTATACCAAGCGTACTTTTAGAAAAAATTCTACAGCTTTTTGTACCTGTTGTGCCTGGACGAACATCAGGAGATTCAGCTATTTGATCGCTCGCTACACCTGACCATGTTCCACTAGCAGATAAGAAACTATTCCAGTTAGTTGGCTCCCCTCCAAATGCAGTACCGAAAGATTCAAAATCTCCGTTTCCAATTTGTGCTTGTCCAAAGCTCAAGCTTACGCTGCTTGAAATCAATGCAATAAGTAATGTTTTTTTCATATTTGTTCTGGTTTAAAAATTTAAGCAAAGATAAAACTAAAGTTTCAACGAACCGCACAAAATATTCGATGAAACTTTAAAAATGTACATTCAAACCTCCATAATTCAACTAACTAAGCTTAAAAATCGTCTTTATAACAGAAACCCATTAAAGGCATTTATTATGAAGTCAAAGGACATTGTTAATATTAATACAGCCAATTTCATCCTACGCCATTTTGTTGATTTAAGTGCGCGCTTACTGCCACTATTAAATGAATTGACTCAAAAGAAACATCCGAGTGAATTCGAAAAAAAGAACATTGAAAAAATAGTTGCGGTTTATCAGAATTATAACTTTGATGCTAATACATCTGTAGTTCTAATTAATTCAAACATTTTGGAATTAATTCAAAAAACGTTTGAACGAATAGTTAATTCATATAATCGCACTAAAACTATTGAGAATAGTTTACTGTTAGACCATTTCTTATACGAGCGTGAACGTTTACTTGACGTATGGTCGAATGCAGAGGCAAATTAAACTGAATATTTAAGTTCATCTTCATTCCTTTCATTATTTTAGTTAAAAATTTAAGTGAAGATGAAGGAACCCGAAGAAGGATTTGGTTCAAGTAAAGATTTAAATAATGTTCGCTTTTTCAAAGAGAATGGCACATATAACATTCAACGAAAAGGAAGTTTAAATGGAATAAGGGATGTTTACAAGTACCTTATCAGCATAAATTGGCTATTGTTTTTATCACTTGTTACCCTCGCCTTTATTGTAATCAATTTAATATTCACGTTTTCCATTTTGTTTATTGGAATTGAAGGTGTTTCAGGGTATTACATCTCAATCAGTCCTTTTTGGAATGCTTTTTTCTTTTCAATTGAAACATTCACTACAATTGGATATGGGACACTACGTCCTAATTCATTCGGCATACATCTTCTAGTTGTTTTTGAATCCTTTATCAGCATCATATCGGTTGCTTTTATCACTGGGCTGCTTTATGGCCGTTTCTCTAAGCCTTCGAGTAAAATCTTATTTTCTGATATCGTTCTGTTTAACGAACATCAAGGCAAAAAAGCTGTGATGTTTAAAATGGTTAACGCACGAACTTCAGTTTTACTTAATGCAAAGGTTAAGGTAATGTTAATGTTAAATCGCGCAAATGATGCCGCAGGAATAAAGGCGAACCACTCGTTAAGTTTGGAGCTTGATTCAATTACATTTTTCCCATTAACTTGGACAATCGTTCATTCGATTGACGAAAAATCTCCGCTTTGGGGAATGGAATTTGATACTATTATGCGACTTAATGCAGAATTAATTGTGTTAATCGAAGCATTTGATGAAACACATAGTCAGTCCATTTTCAAAATAAAATCTTACGCTGGTAATCAGTGGGTAAACAATAGAAAATTTGCTAGGAGCTTTAATGCTGATGAATCGGGAACAATTGTATTAGATATTAACTCGATCAATGAGTTAATCTAAGTACAATATTCTTATTTTTGAGCCATGATTCCAAAAAGTCCAAAATTGACTTCTGAATTCCCAGTTATGGAGCATTTTTTCACAATCCAAGGTGAAGGATACTATTCTGGTCGTGCGGCTTATTTTATTAGGTTGGCAGGTTGTGACGTTGGTTGTGTTTGGTGTGACGTAAAAGAAAGCTGGGATGCTGGAAAACATGAAATTCAAACAGTTGAATCATTAATTGCAGAAGTTAAAAAATCAAATACAGACTTTTGTGTTATTACTGGAGGTGAGCCTTGCATGTATAATTTAACGAATTTGATTAATGTATTGAAATCAAATGGGGTCTATACAGCAATTGAAACTTCTGGCTGTTACCAGTTAAATGGGGATATTGATTGGTATTGCTTCTCACCTAAGAAATTTAAAGCTCCAGTTCAAGAATCGTACGAAAAAGCAAATGAACTAAAAGTAGTAATTAGTCATCCTTCTGATTTTGAATGGGCAGAAAATCATGCAAAAAAGCTAAATTCATCTTGTAAATTCTATCTTCAGCCTGAATGGTCAAAACGGGAACGGTTTTTGCCGATGATCATCGAATATGTAAAAAACAATCCCAAATGGCGCGTTTCCATACAGACACATAAAATAATGAACATACCTTAAATTATGAGATATCTATTTTTCACTCTTACAATTCTTCTATTCGCTTCTTGTTCAACTGCTCAGCATTATTCGTCATCGAATAAAAAAGCAATTAAACTATATGAGCTTGGAAAAAATGAACCTGGTACGCACCTAAACGCAAGTGGAACATTACCAAATTACAAAGGGGGAATTGACTATTTAAATCAAGCGCTTGAAAAGGATCCTCAATTCTGGGAAGCACATATGATGGCTGGCGAGTTTCATGAATTATTGAGAGAGTATGAGCCAGCAATTGATCATTTCAAAAAGGCATTAGCAATTAATCCACAGCAAACGAGCACAGGAAGTACCTATTTCTATTTAGCCAACTTACAACAAGCAGTTGGAGATTACGACGATGCTATACGAAATATTGATATTTTCGTGCAATTTAGAAATGCAAACCCAGACCTAGTTTACGAAGCAAACCGCATTCGTTCAAATTGTGAATTTGCCAAAAACTCCTTAAAAAATCCAACAACCTTCAATCCAATTAATATTGGACCTGGAATTAATACGGATAATCCAGAATACTTTCCAACCATTACTGTAGATGGAAAAACGATATTATTCACTCGACGAATTAAAGATGGACGAGTTGAAGGTCCGTTTAAGGAACAAGAAGACTTTTTTGTCTCTCAATTAAGCAATCGTGGAATATGGCAAACAGCTGTTGCCATGCCGAATAATGTCAACACCGTCAATAACGAAGGTGCACCAACCATATCAGCAGATGGTCGGTCATTAGTATTCGTTGCTTGTCCGGATGCCACAGGAAAAGATTACGGAGAAAATAGAACGGGAAAAGGAAGTTGTGATTTATTCTACACTAAAAAATTAGGTTCGCAATGGACAAACCCGGTAAATATACCTGGAAATGTTAACTCTTTTGTATGGGAATCGCAACCATCGCTATCAGCAGACGGCAGAACGTTATACTTTATTCGAAGAGTTAGTCAACGTAACCAACCAATGAATTCAGATATTTTTGTTTCTCGATTAGACGAAAATGGAAATTGGGGAACGGCTCAACGACTTCCAGACTATATAAACACACCTGTTGAAGAAGAATCAGTGCTAATTCACCCAGATGGTAAAACTCTATACTTTGCATCTCGAGGGCATGTTGGAATGGGAGGATCAGATCTTTTCGTTTGCCGTATGGATAAGGACGGTAATTGGGGAAAACCTGAAAATTTAGGATATCCAATCAATACACAGTTCGATGAAAACTCACTAATGGTTTCTCCAGATGGTGAAATTGCATTTTTCGCTTCTGACAGAGAAGGTGGGTATGGAGATTTAGACATTTATTATTTCGAAATGCCAGAAAAATTGAGACCAACGAGAACGTTATATTTTGAAGGAATTGTTTATGACGTTGTGACAAAACGTCCAATCCCAGGTCAATTCCAATTGATAGACCTAGAGACTGGCAAGGAAGTGATTTATTCTGAAGCAGACAAATTAACTGGCGAATTCATGGTTTCATTGCCAATTAATAAGCAATATGCATTGAATGTTACTTACCCTGGCTATGCTTTCTTCTCTGAAAATTTTGATATGATTGATCCAGATAACAATGAAGCCATTCATATGGACGTGCCTATGGTTCCATTAGCCGGTTCTGATCAATCAATTGTTTTAGCCAACGTATTTTTCGACTTATCGAAATCGACTTTGAGAAAAGAATCCTATGTAGAATTAGATAAATTGGTGAGCTTTTTAAATGAAAACAGCACTATCAACATTGAAATTGGAGGACATACCGATTCGCGTGGTGATGCAAAATCCAACAAGATTCTTTCTAATGATAGAGCAAAATCTGTTTACGATTATGTCATTCAAAAAGGAATTGCAAAAGAACGTTTATCATTTATGGGTTACGGGTCTACAAAACCAGTATACACTGATGAACAAATTGGGCAGCTTGCAACAGAAAAAGAAAAAGAAAAGGCACATCAATCAAACAGAAGAACGGAGTATAAAATCACTACGAAATAATGCATTTTTTCAAGTTAATACGACCATTAAATCTTGCTATTATCGCAATAACCATGTATGGAATAGCATGGTATTTTGAAGGTGTTTTTGACTTTGACGAATCCCTTGGCATTAAATCTATTCTATTCTTTTTATTGGTGCTTTCTACCGTAATGATTGCTGCCGCGGGAAATATTATCAATGATTATTTTGATATAAAAGCAGACTTAATAAATAAGCCTGAACGAGTTGTGATTGGAACCCATGTAAAACGAAGAGTTGCAATTCTTTCTCACTGGATAATTAACTTTTTGGCGTTTTCGATAGCCGTTTACTTAAGCTGGAAACTTCAAACCTACTGGTATTTGTTTATCCATTTACTGACCATTAATTTACTTTGGTATTATTCGTTACGTTTAAAGCGTGAATTTTTTATTGGTAACTTTTTAATTGCTGGATTAACTGCTATGGTTCCGTTATTAGTTGGATACTATTATTATCACATACTAGGAGTAAGCGGGATCGAAACAATGAATAGCGACTTCTACCCTTTTACGGAAGGAAGCATTTCTAATTACACACTTCTATTGACATTTGCTATTTCAGGATTTGCTTTTGCAATGAACCTGGCAAGAGAAATTATAAAGGATATGGAAGATGTTGAAGGAGACAAAAAATTGCGTGCAAAAACAGTTCCGATCGTTTTAGGAATTCATAAAACAAAATGGATTGCTGGTTTTTTTCTATCACTAACGATCATCATTTCAACTCTAATTGGACTCGTCTACAACTCAATTCCAATTGTATCAATGGTTCCTGTTTTTATTTCAGCATTTTTGATTTTGGTTTGTTTCATCCTTCTTGTTATTTCGTCATCAAAAGGCCAATTTAGAACAATCAATCAATTGATAAAACTCGCAATGATTTTTGGAATGTTAACCCCAGTTTACTGGCGATTAATCATGATTTATGGATAAGATCAAACTTATACTCGCTTCTAAATCTCCTCGACGTCAAGCGCTTATTGAATCCCTGGGCTTTCCGTTTGAAGTACGAATTAAAGAAGTGGATGAAGTGTATCCCACAGAATTAGCGTCAGAAAATGTTCCTGTTTTCTTAGCAGAACTCAAGGCGCAACCATTAATTAATCAGCTAAAAGTTGGTGAAGTTCTGATTACCTCAGATACAGTTGTAATTAATGACGGCGTCATACTTGGAAAACCAAAAGACAATGCAGATGCATTTAATATGCTTCAATCACTTTCTGGTAAATCGCACAAGGTAGTAACTGGTGTCTGCATACAATCCAAATCAACGAAAGTTAGCTTTTCTGAAACGACTATAGTTCATTTTTCTGTTTTGACGGAAACTGAAATCAATTATTATATAAATAATTACAAACCGTTTGATAAAGCAGGATCCTACGGAATTCAAGAATGGATTGGTGCAATTGCTGTGCACAAAATTGAAGGTTGTTACTACAATGTAATGGGATTACCAGTTCACAAAGTGTATGAAACGTTGAAAGAAAAATTTATCAACTAGAATTTAAGAATCAAAGATTTAGTTTGTAAACGATTCTCTAACCACACTCTTATTTTCTCCTTATCAACTTCTGGAATAGACTCGGAAGAACTAAAAAACACCATTGTCACAATTTCTGGATTTTCGCTTTGCGAATTATATTTCTTAGTTAAAGAATAGGCACAAGATTCAATCGAAGGAAATAAAGAATTTATCTCTCTCAATAATAAATCTCCGGTTCCAGGAATAATTGATAAACTATCTGTTTGAAAAGTAATTAGTTCCAATTCATTCTTCAATCGATTAATCTCAGATGTCAACTGACTATATTTATTATCATCGCTATCGTTTCGTTTCATCATGGATTCATAATCCTTAATTTTCAAACCTTGCTTAACGAGTATTTTAGCATCTGTTAATCCAAGATCATTTGCCTTCTCAATTAGGCGCTCTTCAGACTTCGCGCTAAATTCATTTCCACCGTAAATTAATTCAATGGTTTTATTATTCGCATCAATGGAATTATCTAATAAAAAATTACCTTCCCAAATCGAAACTTTCGCCACAAAATTAACTGCTTTTCCGTTAAATTTTTCTTTGGTAACAAGCGTATAGCCCAAGTAAAAACTAGGCAATACCGTTAAGGCAATTACAACGGCAATTGCTATATTTTTGTTTTTTATTTCACGGGACAATAAATGTGTTTGTTTTGGAAGCTTTAACAATTGTGAAACAACCATTGCCGAAAGTGCAATGAAAACAGTATTTATTGTAAATAAATAAAGTGCACCAAAGAAGTATGACCAGTTCCCCATTGAAAGTCCAAATCCAGCTGTGCACAACGGAGGCATCAACGCTGTTGCAATTGCAACCCCAGGAATAACATTCCCTTTATTCTTACTGCTAATAGCAACGATTCCTGCTAATCCACCAAATAGTGCAATCAATACATCAAAAATTGTCGGACTAGTGCGTGCTAATAATTCTGCGTGTTCAGTACTAATTGGCGTCAATAGGAAATATAGAGTAGAAGTAACTAATGCCGCTAATGTCGAGTAACCAAAATTCTTAATCGACTTACGAAAGAGCGGGAAATTGTATGTCGCAATGCTGTAACCAATTCCATTAATTGGTCCCATCAATGGTGAAATTAGCATTGCTCCAATAACTACCGCCGTCGAATTCATATTCAATCCAACTGAAGCAACTAGTATTGCAAAAACAAGAATCCAAACATTGGTTCCGCGAACCACTATTCCTTTTTCAATGGACTCCTGAATTATAGTACTATCCTCCTTTTCATGCGTTAAGCGCAAAAACTGAAAAATCTTATTCAACCAATCGAAATTCATACACACATAGATTTACATTCTTTCTGGAACATCAATTCCGAGCAACTGCATTGCCAATTTTAGCACTTTAGCCACATTTTCACTGAGTACAAGACGCATGTTTTTCAAATCTTCATCTTCTTCAATTAAGATTGGAATACTTTGGTAAAACGTGTTGTACAATTTCACTAATTCAAACGAATAGTTTGCGATTAAAGCTGGTGAATAGTTCTTAGCAGCTTCATCCACAATATTAGGGAACTCCACCAATTGCTTAATAATTTCTTTCTCTTCTGGTAAAATAGCTGTTTCCTTCAAAGCTCCAATTGAGCCAGCTTTACGCAACAACGATTTAATTCGAGCATGTGCATATTGGATGAAAGGTCCAGTATTTCCATTCAATTCAATCGATTCTTCAGGATTGAACATCATTCGTTTTTTAGGATCAACTTTCAATAAATAATATTTCAATCCACCCATTCCGATTAATCGAAACAAAGCAGTTTTTTCATCTTCAGAAAGCCCTTCAATGTGGCCACGCTCTTGCGTCATTGCTTCAGCTTGATTCACGACTTCATCCATCAAATCATCCGCATCAACAACAGTTCCTTCCCGCGATTTCATTTTCCCAGATGGTAAATCAACCATTCCGTACGACAAATGGAAACAGTTATCAGACCAGCTAAATCCTAATTTTTCAAGAATTAAAAACAATACTTTAAAATGGTAATCTTGCTCATTTCCAACAGTATATACTATACCACTTAAATCTTTATAATCTCCAAAACGATCTACCGCAGTACCTACGTCTTGGGTCATATAAACTGCAGTGCCATCTGAACGCAATACTAATTTCTCGTCCAAACCTTCATCAGACAAATCTATCCAAACTGAACCATCTTCCTTTTTAAAGAAAACACCTGATTTCAATCCATCAGTAACGATATCCTTTCCAAGTAGAAATGTATCAGACTCATAATACAACTTGTCGAAATCAACCCCCATGGTGTTGTACGTTTTCGCAAAACCATCATACACCCAACTGTTCATTGTTGTCCATAATAGATACACTTGAGGATCACGTGCCTCCCATTTTACCAGCATATCTTTGGCTTCTTGTAAAAGAGACGTTTGATTTTTTGCTAAATCTTTAATTTTCGCATCAATTCCAGTAATGGCTTTTTCTTCCTTTCCAGCTTTAGAATCGGATAAACGTTTGAATTCAGCAACTATCTCATCTGAAAAGTTTTCAAAATTCCCTTTCTCCCACTGTGCAATTATTTCGTTTGCTTCCTTGTTGAACTCTTGGTCAAATCGAACATAATAGTTCCCAACAAGTTTATCCCCTTTTAATCCTGTATTTGCCGGAGTTTCCTTTTCACCCTTTTCATTAACTGGAGAGAATTTCTCCCATGCCAACATACTTTTACAAATGTGAATCCCACGATCATTGATTATCTGAGTTTTAATGACTTTGTGACCATTTGCTTTTAAGATTTCAGCTACAGAATAACCCAAGAAATTGTTTCTTAGGTGTCCTAAGTGCAAAGGTTTATTTGTGTTTGGTGAGGAATATTCCACCATCAACGTAGGACGTGAATTTGGTTCCGCAAATCCAAATTTTTCTTCTTTTGAAACAGCGTTTAGTTGTTTCAGCCAAAATTTATCAGAAATTGTGAAATTTAAAAATCCACTAACGACTTCATACGAAGCTATTTCAGCAATTCTTTCTTTTAAAAAACTTCCAATTTTCTCACCTGCATCTGCTGGCGAGGTTTTCAATAACTTTACAAACGGAAAAATAACTAAGGTTAAATCTCCTTCTACATCTTTACGTGTTTTTTGAAATTGTATCGTATTTTCATCTACCAGCGTACCAAAAATTTTGGTGGCATTTGATAAAATTAATTCTTTTATATTTTCTTCCATTCCATTATTTCTCCAATTCATTGGTCATTTTCGCCAATAAATCAAAAGTGACTTCCGCCATTTTATTCGTTTTCTCGTCCAAACAAGGATTTACTTCAACATATTCTATACAAACTGTCTTTTCCTCGCGCGCAAACGCATTTAAAAATTCTTCCGCTTCTTTTGGTGATAACCCATTTTTCACAGGTGTTCCCGTTCCGTGTGATGTTAACTCTGGATCCATCGAATCAACGTCAAAAGAAATGTAAATAATATCACAGTTCTTTAATTGCTCTAACGTCGCCTTGATAATTGCTTTCGCTCCCTGCCTTCGTACGTCTTCAACTTTATGGTTGGTGATGTTCAATCTCTCAATTAACGCATCCTCTTGTGGTTCTGTATCACGAACTCCAATAAAAACTAAATCTTCAGCTTTAATTTTAGGCTCAGGAGTTCCAGTATTTTTCAATTGCTCCCACATATCCACCACTTCTGGAGTCAATTCATTAACCTGTTCTTCAAGATTATCAATACCCAAAGCAGTTGACAATGGCATCCCGTGCATATTTCCAGATGGAGTTGTATAAGGAGTATGTAAATCACCATGCGCATCAATCCATACAACGCCTAAACGCTTTGTTGGATAAGCAGCCTTAATTCCTGCAATTGTTCCACCCGCAGAACCATGATCTGCAGCTAAAACTAAAGGAAATTGTCCGTTATCAATTATCGCTTTCACTTTGGTTGAGACAGATTTAAAAACCTGCACTAGTCCAACCACCCTTTTCGCTTGCGGGTATTTAATTTCGTTATCTAACAAATAATTGAATTCATCCACGTAATCTATTGGATACTGTCCAAAATAATTGCTATTTATTTTACGAGCAGCTGTCATAATAGCTTCCGGACCCAATGAGGCTCCGCGCGTTCCAGCTGTAATCTCTGATTTATTAATCAATAATTTCAGTTCTCTTTTCATACTTTTATACACTGTAACAAATGTAGTATTTATAAATGTAGATATATTCCTTGGAAAGTCGGATTTTTCAACAAATTAAGGTTGCATTAAAATGGAAAGAATCAAACCTTCAAATTATTCCATTAAATTCGCAGAATAGTAACTTTTACATCAATAACCGTTGCATAAGGTATATGAAAAACATATTTTTAATTGATTCTGGAAAACGTCTTTGCTTTGCTTTCGTAATTATCGCTTCATCTCTGATGAATTCGAACGCATTCGCCCAAAAAACGGAACGATTTATTGGAATGTTAGAATATAAAATATCTGTCCATGATACGGCAATGCGTAGTTTGTATCCTGACAACTCAATGATCATTTATAGCAACGACACTATTATTCGTATTGAAAATTTCACAAGTCAATTGGGTAAACAAGTCGTTTTACGTCACATGGAATTGAAAAAATCATATTTATTATTAGACACTCAGGCTGGTAAGTTTGCAATACGCACTGATGAATCAAAAACGAATACCAAGCAAGATTCAACTACTGCGAAACGTGAGTTCACATTTCAGAAAAAAGGAGGAAAACGAAAAATTGTGAACAGAAAAGCCAATCGCATGATAGTTTCCCACCCTGAATTTGAAACTCCAATTGAATTCTTGTATTTCAAGAAAATTTCAAATAAATACAGCACCTTTTATACCGAAATGCCTGGATTACCAGTGAAGTTCAGTGTCCCCACAGCAGATGGAATTGTAGACTATGAATTAGTAAAAATGAGTGAATACACGCCAAACTACGACTTATTTGGAGTACCGAGCGATCATCAACTTGTTACCTTTGACGAATTTCTTGAGAAAATGGTGAGCAAAGGAAGTCAGATTGAATAATAATTGATACTAAATAATTCATAGCATAACAACTCTATTTCTTTACATCCCACTACTAACATTTACTTGTTTAAACTTAACAATTCACACGTTATTACGAGCGACTATCCTCACTATCTTCGTTGGATAGATAATTTTGAATGGCAGCAGATAACCAATATAAAGCAAAAGGAACAGGCGAAGAAAAAGTAACTGAAAAAGCAGCGAAACCTGCTTCTCAGAAAAAGCCGAGTACTATCGGTGTACTAAAAGAACGCTTTGACCAAAAGAAAATGAAATCTACTTTAGGTGTGATTTTACTACTACTTGCTGTTTATCTATTTCTAGCAAATTTCTCGTATTTATTGACTTGGCAACAAGATCAAAATCGTGTAATGTCACGCAGTTTGTTTGACGTTTTATTCGATGGAAATGAAGAACCTGTAGCCAATTGGCTTGGAAAATTTGGAGCATGGTCTTCTCACTTGTTAATTTACAGATGGTTTGGACTAGCCTCGTTCGCAATACCATTAATTTCCTTTGTTATTGGATTTAAAATGCTTTTCAATATTGCCATTTTACCCGTAGCAAAAACAATAAGTGCTTCCATTTTATCAATCGTATGGTTCAGCTTGTTTTTTGGTTTCTTCTCTAAACAAGTGAGCTATGCAGGCGGAGCATTTGGATATCAAGTAAACGATTGGTTGAAGTTATCACTTGGAAAATTTGGAGCATTGATTCTGATACTAGCATTTGGATATGTAATTGGAATGATCGTTTTTAATGTCAATTTCAGTAAAATTAAAAACTGGTTCAACAATTCTAAAAACGATGATTTATCTGAAGTTAATAAAGAAAAAGACCCCAATGATATGTCCGTTAGAAACGTCATTGACCCAAGTCAAACAACAAACGAACTTATCGCAAAAACAGTTCACTTTGAGGATGAAGAAGATGACGACGATGAAGACGGTGACTTCGAATTGACAACCCACGAAATCGAAGACGAATCAGATATCATCGATGAAATGGGTAAAGAAGAAGATGTTGATGAGCAAATTGAAGTCGATGGTCTTGAAGTTGAAGTTGCCGCTACCAAAGAAGAAGATGAAGAATTGTCTGAGGAAGAAGTCGAGAGTAAGCGTCAAGAATATGGTGATTATGATCCGACACTTGACCTTTCGAGTTACGCATTGCCTCCTATCGATTTATTAAAGGATTATGGAAGTTCTTTGGGTAAAGTGGATAAAGCTGAATTAGAGGAAAACAAAAATAAGATTGTAACAACCCTGTCGAATTACAAAATTGACATTGAAAAAATTCGAGCTACTGTTGGACCAACGGTAACACTATACGAAATTGTTCCAGCTCCAGGAGTGCGTATTTCCAAGATTAAAAACTTGGAAGATGATATCGCTTTGAGTTTAGCTGCTTTAGGAATTCGAATCATCGCCCCAATTCCAGGAAAAGGAACGATAGGAATTGAGGTGCCCAACAGTAAACCTGAAATGGTAAGTATGCGTTCATTAATCGCCTCCAAAAAATTCCAAGAAAGCGATTATGAATTACCTATCGTGATGGGTAAAACAATTACCAATGAAACGTTTACCTTCGATTTAGCCAAGCTCCCTCACTTATTGGTTGCTGGAGCAACTGGACAAGGAAAGTCGGTTGGACTGAATGCAATTTTGATTTCTTTGTTGTACAAAAAGCATCCTTCGCAGGTTAAGTTTGTCTTGGTCGACCCGAAGAAAGTCGAACTTACATTGTACAATAGAATTGAGCGTCATTTCTTAGCAAAACTTCCAGGAGAAGAAGAGGCAATCATCACAGATACAAGCAAAGTTGTTAAAACCTTGAATTCACTCTGTATTGAAATGGATGATCGCTACGAATTGTTGAAAGCGGCTCACGTTAGAAATATAGTTGAGTACAATCAAAAGTTTGTTGCTCGTAAGTTGAATCCAGAAAACGGGCATCGTTACCTACCCTATATCGTTGTATTAATTGACGAGTTTGCCGATTTAATTATGACGGCTGGAAAAGAAGTTGAACATCCAATTGCACGTATTGCTCAACTTGCCAGAGCAATCGGAATTCACTTGATTGTTGCTACACAGCGTCCTTCGGTAAACGTAATTACAGGTATGATTAAAGCCAATTTCCCCGCTCGTATTGCATTTAGAGTGCTATCAAAAATTGACTCTAGAACAATTTTAGACAGTTCTGGAGCAGATCAATTAATTGGACGTGGAGATATGCTTATCAGCACGGGCCAAGATGTTATTCGTTTACAATGTGGATTTGTAGACACACCAGAAGTAGATGATATATGTGCATTTATTGGAGATCAACGTGGATACCCAGAAGCACTTCTTTTGCCAGAATTTATCGGTGAAGGATCTGACGGAGGAAATGGCTCAATGGACGATGAAGAATTAGATGCCTTATTTGCTGATGCAGCTCGAATAGTAGTGATGCACCAGCAAGGTTCTGCGAGTTTATTGCAGCGCAAATTGAAACTAGGTTACAACAGAGCCGGACGAATTGTTGACCAATTGGAAGGACATGGAATTATTGGCACATTTAACGGTAGTAAAGCCAGGGATGTGCTATTCAGTGACGAGGTCAGCTTGGATGAATACTTGAAGAGCAAAGGGATTTTTTAATTGTCAATGGAATCACATATAACGGATAATCACCTTAACAGTTTTATCTCCCGTTAGGTTGAATTTAAAATCGTCGAATTTAGGACGACTCATACCAACATGATAATAATCTGAGAACCCGAATCCTTCATCAGGAATCATCCATGAAAATTTCATTTTTTTATCCTTGTCTTCGTCATCTAGTATAGCAACGCCATAAATACCAGATTCTAAACCCGTAATTCGATATACCAGCTTTTTATTATTTAAATCATCCTTCGAAACATAATACTCTTTCCAAGGCGTCTCCTTGCTATAGGTTGCTTGATTCTTATATAACTGTAATTGAATTCTTCCCTTTGAATTTCTAATATTCCCAATTTGAACAATTAGGGTATGTCCATTTTCCAATGGTACAACATTGACAAAAGATGCATTAACAAAAACGAGACACATCAACAATAAAGCAAACACAAATCTTTTCATAGTTGAAAATTACAAAACTTTTAGATTTTTTTGATTTGAATAATCCTATTTCTGTATATTGGCCACAAAATTACTTTTAATCAAAGCGGATCTGCTGAATTAAACCTTCAGAGCCCCTTTTCACTGGAAAACAACACTTTCATTATGATCAACCAGGATTACTTCAATATTTTCGCATGGATTTGGATTGCTATTGCCGTTGTAACGTTCATCTCTTTGTTCTTTGTTACTGCTCCATACGGTCGCCACACACAGGAAAAAGGATGGGGAAAGTTAATTGACAATCGCTTAGGCTGGGTTTTAATGGAAATACCTTCCTTCATTCTAATTTTAGTCTTTTCAATCATCGGTGATTTATCGAACTATGCCTTAATGTTAGCTAGCTGTTGGTTGCTTCATTACTTCAATCGTACATTTATTTTTCCACTAAGACTGCGAACAACAGGTAAGAAAATGCCTCTTTCAATTGTTCTGTCAGCGATTTTCTTTAACGGAATTAATGCGGGAATGAATGGTTATTTTTTGGCTTATTTTGAAACGTATAGTGACGCTAATTTCTTAACTCCATTTTTCTTCATTGGAATTTCATTGTTTATTGGCGGAGCAATCATTAACAACATTAGTGATCATATTTTAATCAACCTCAGAAAACCCGGTGAAACAGGATATAAAATCCCAAAAGGGTTTCTATACAAATACATTTCTTGTCCTAATTTTTTCGGCGAAATGACACAATGGACTGGCTTCGCAATTATGGCTTGGAATTTACCTGCACTTACCTTTTGTGTTTGGACCATTGCAAATGTATTTCCCAGGGCAATTAAACATCATTCTTGGTACAAAGAAAAATTTGCAGATTATCCTAAAGAGCGAAAGGCAGTAATTCCATTTTTGTGGTAAACCCCGTCCTTTTTAGTACCTTTAATGCATATGCAAGAATTTATTGAAATTGAACAAAAAAAGCCCATTTATAAAATCAAAGCTCCGTTACGTGAGCATTTAAGGCAATATTCAAGATTAGCAGATCTTCCTATATCATACGATGATTTATTGCGTTATCAAGATTTAATTCCTTTAACTGATAACAATGGAGACGAGACACTATGGTTTGGAGCACTTTATAGCGAATCTGAAAATGAATTCTTTCATCAAGAATTAATAAAAATCTACCAACTTTTAGTGGCAGACGGTGATGAAATACCTTATTTACGTATAGAAAGTATTGATTTTTGTTCATTTGGAAATTCAAAACCATTTCGTATCAAAGTGATTAATGAAATCAACGATAATCACGATTACTTTTATGTCAAAAAAGCCGATGCTTCAAGAATTTATGGTTTAGAATTGGAGGAGATTTTTTCCCCAGACAAAGTTTCGTACTACGTTGACAACATGACCTTAGTAGAAGACCACATTATTGGGATTCCAAGTGATGAATTCATTAAAAAAAATAAAGGCGTCAAAATTGAAAACCGACTTAGGTTTGCTAAAGAATTTGTGAAATTTAACGAGCGCTGTTTTGTCCGATTACTGGGCGATATGCGCGGTTACAACTTTGTTATAGAAATTACTCAAGATTTTGACAACGTTCAATATCGTTTGCGTGCCATGGATTTCGATCAACAAAGCTATGAAGGAAGAAAAAATATTTATTTACCTCAATATTTTAAAGACAATATTGAATTGGTAGAATTAGCTCAAGAACTAATGTCTAACATAATTGCTGAGCAATACGCAAAAGAAGAACGAGTTGCAATGAAAAAAAGATACTTAGCAGCAAAACAACGTACAAAAAGTATCTTGCGTAGAATGAAAAAAGATACCATTTCATCGCCTCAGAATATAGCTAGTCTGCGTGAAGAATTAGCTAAATATCATAACAACGACCATTTTCTCGACATGAAAAACATGGGAGATATCTTAACACTTCACCTCGAACTAAAACTTGGAATAAAAGTGTTTTAAGTATTAATCAACACCTAAAACTTCATAAAAGATGATTTTTATCAGGCATTCATTAATGAAAATTGCCTAATTTTGCAGAATGAATTACACAGAGATTAGATATAAGCAAGAAGAACCAAACGGTTTTTTTGCTACACTTAACAAAAAAGTAAACGCGTATTTTACCGATAATAACCTTACAAGAAAGGCTACAACTTACGGGAAAATCAAAGCTGTTTTCTTTTTATCAGTTTACATTGGACTAGTAGCCGCAATTTACATGGCTAATGGTAACGTTGCTCTTTTGCTTTCAGCATTTGCAGTATTGGGATTTTGGCAGATTTGCTGTGCACTGATCTTAGGTCACGAAGGAGTACACGAATCATTTTCGAGTAGTAAAACAACCAATAAAATCATGTCATATGCATTTGATTTAATTGGAAGTTCTGGTTACTTATGGGGATTACGTCACATACACTCTCACCACCCTTATCCTATGGTTCCTGGTCAAGATGTTGATATCCACCAAACTGGTATGTTGACGTTTGCACCTATGGAAAACCCTAAGAAAATATTTAAATACCAGCACATCTATTCACCATTTTTGTACTTGTTCTATACAGTTCAAATTGTTACAAAACGTGATTTTAAAGATTTTTTCTCAAGTCAAATTGGACATAAAATTGTAAAACACAAACGCAGTAAGTTTGTCGAGTTATTTATCGCTAAGGCAATCTATTTTACATATGCTTTAGTTCTTCCATTAATGTTATCTGGAGTATATTGGGGATGGGTTCTTTTAGGATTCTTTATAATGCACATGGTTGAAAGTATTACTGCTGCAGTTTCTTTATTCCCAGCGCACATTCACGAGCATTCAGTTTTTCCACTTCCAGATGAGAATGGAATGATGTCGGACACTTGGGCTGAACACCAATTACGTGTTACAACAGACTTTGGAACGAAATGGAAAATTGTTGGATTCTTCTTTGGAGGAATTAATTACCATGCTGTTCATCACCTGTATCCTGCAATGAGTCACGTTCATTTCCACGCGGTGCAAAAAATGTTGATTGAAACATGTGAAGAATTTAAAATTGAACATAATGTAGAACCATACTTATATAAAGCAGTAATTTCTCACTTGAAATTGCTTAAAAAACATGGTATCTCTGTTGAAAACATTCATCACTTATCGGAAGTAGTTTAACAACCGATAAAACGATTTAAAGCTGTTGGATTTTTCTAACAGCTTTTTTTTTGTGCTCATAATTAAATGAATTTGCTGTATTTTTAAACGCAAAGAAGCAAAACGAAACACTAACATACTTCTCATGAAACAAATTCTATTCGTCTTTTTATATAGTATAACTTACGCATCAGCCCAAAGTGTTGAGTACTGCACACCGACAAAATATAGAACGTGGTGGGATGTCCAACATTACTCGCTTTCGACTGAAATCAATTCAAAGAAAAAATCCATAAGTGGCAAAACGATGATTTGTGCGAAGGTCAATGAAAAACCAATTGATACTATACAAATAGACCTGGATAAGCGATTAAAACTATCATCCATTTATTACAAAGGAAAAAAATTAAAGTTTATTAAGGGTGACCGCGCACATCTAGTTATTGGACCTTTTTCACAATTAAAAGCAGAAGAACATTTTGATCTTGAAATCAATTACAAAGGAAACCCGCTAATTGCTCATAGGGCCCCTTGGGATGGTGGACTTGTATTTAATAAAGATAAAAGTGGTAATCCATGGATAGCAGTCGCATGTCAAGGTGACGGAGCTAGTGTTTGGTGGCCATTGAAAGATGACCCAACTGATGAGCCTGACAACGGTGTTGATTTATTTTATACCGTGCCGAAGGGACTAACGGCCGTTGGCAACGGGCGATTACTGGATAAGAACGAATCAAAAAAGAAAACAGAATGGCATTGGAAAGTTGAAAATCCAATTAACCTGTATGATGTTACCTTCTACATTGGTGATTACGTTCACTGGAGCGATTCTATCAATGGAGAAAAAGGAAACTTATCACTCGACTACTGGGTTTTACGTGATAATTTAGAGAAATCAAAGAAGCAATTTGAAGTCGTTAAACCAATGCTACATTGTTTTGAAAATTGGTTCGGTCCATACCCTTTTTATGAAGACGGATACAAACTTGTAGATGCTCCTTACTTAGGAATGGAACACCAAAGTGCAATTGCATATGGAAATCAATATCGAATGGGGTATTTAGGAATGGATCGCAGTAGGTCTGGTGTTGGTTTATTATTCGATTACATTATTGTGCATGAATCAGGTCACGAATGGTTTGGAAATAACATTTCTATTAAGGATGTAGCCTATTCATGGATTCACGAAGGATTTACAACCTATTCTGAGAGCTTGTTTGCCGAATGCCAATTTGGGAAAGAGAAAGCCTATAACTATCAACATGGTGAATGGAATGGAATCGAAAACGACAGACCAATGGAAGGTACTCCAGAACTATGCGATGGCGGAAGTTCTGACCATTACGATAAAGGAGCAGCAATGATACACATGATTCGAACGATAATGAGTGATGATGAAGAATTTAGATTAATGCTACGTGAAATGAATGCCACTTTTGGAAAAGGAACTGTTACAGGTGAGCAAATTGAGGAATTTATTAATGAGTACGCAAACAAAGATTTCTCAAAATTATTTGAACAGTATTTGCGTACGAAAAAAGTGCCTATACTTGAATTCACATCAAATAACGAGAACATTGTTCAATACCGTTGGAGTAATTGCGTAGCCGATTTCGATATGCCGGTTCTTATTCATTTACAAGAAGAGAAAATCTGGTTGTACCCAACAAAGGAATGGCAAGAGTTTGAAACCGAATTGGACTTGAATTTAGATATTTCAGTTAGTCCTGATTTCTATATTAACACACTTAAAAAGTAATTTAGAACCGTTCTATTTTCCTGTATTACTTGAATTCCTTACCTTTGCGCTTCATCGAATTTAATTAAAAGATATAGCATGCAACTGTATAATAAATTAAGTGCGAAGGAAAGAGCTGATATGATCGATCAGGCGGGAGAAAAACGCTTGACAATCTCTTTCTATCAATACCATAAAATTGGTAATCCGCACGTTTTCAGAGATCATTTATTCGTAGATTGGAATGCGCTTGACGTGTTGGGCCGTATTTATGTTTCTTACGAAGGAATTAACGCACAACTTTCTGTTCCTGCACCCAAATTTGAAGCATTCAAGGCACATTTGGACAGCATTTCATTTTTACAAGGAATACGCTTGAACATTGCTATTGAGCAATACGATAAGTCCTTTTTAAAGTTAAAAATCAAAGTGCGCGATAAAATTGTAGCAGATGGATTGGAAGATGATACTTTCGATGTAACTAACATTGGAGTACATTTAAAAGCGAAAGATTTCAATGATATCATTGCGGATGAAAACACTGTTTTGGTTGATATGAGAAACCATTATGAAAGTGAAATTGGCCATTTTGAAGGTGCAATAACACCTGATGTAGATACATTTCGTGATTCCTTGCCAATTATCGAGGATGATTTAAAGGAGTATAAAGAAGATAAAAACTTGGTGATGTATTGCACAGGAGGTATTCGTTGTGAAAAAGCAAGCGCCTACTTCAAGCACAAAGGTTTTAAAAAAGTTTATCAATTGGAAGGTGGAATTATTGAATATACACGCCAAGTCAACGCTGAAAAATTGGAAAATAAATTCAAAGGAAAGAACTTTGTTTTTGATGAGCGAAGAGCCGAAAAAATATCGGATGATGTCATTGCTGTTTGTCACCAATGCGGTGAATCGAATGATACGCATACGAATTGTGCGAATGCCGCTTGTCACCTACTCTTCATCCAATGTCCAAGTTGTGCTGAAAAAATGGACAATTGTTGCTCAAACGCATGTAAGGAAATTAACGCTTTACCAGAAGAAGTTCAAAAGGAAATGCGCAAAGGAAAAGAGGTTAGCAATAAAATATTTAAAAAAGGACGATCTGAAGTTCTGAAGTTTATGCATCGATAAACTCAGCATTCTAAAGTTTCTTACTTCGACCTCGGGTTTCTAAATTGGTAATTTGTCCGATTTAATAAATTTGAATTGAAACACACAATTAAAAAAATACCCTATGTGAAACTATTTAAGTTGAATAACCTCTCAATTCAATATCAAATTTTAAAATTTATATAGCTAACACTATGATTTATATGAAGTATTTTTTAGTGAACTTTGCGGATTCAACAAGTGTAATTATGAAAAATATTTTAATCTTCCTTTCGGTTTTTATTATTAGTGTAGTTCATTCTCAGAATTGGACTGGAGCTGTTAACTCAGACTGGAACAATAGTGCCAATTGGTCTGCTGCACCTGCAAATGGAGCATCAGTGAGTATTGATCCAGTAAACTATATTGGCAACTCTGTATCTCCAATAATATTAACTAATTCAACTTTTTCAGTTAGTAGCATGTTGTTATCCAATGGAGCGGTTTTAACTATTAATGGTAATCTCACTACAACAGATGATGTAGAGGTATTGGACGCGAATTCTGAAATTATTGTTAATTCAGGAACATTCAATGTTAATGTTGGAAATGGTGGTAGATTAATAGCGGATTTAGGTGGGGCAATTTCTGTCTATGGAGGAATTGTGAACGTCGGCGAAAGATTAATTTCTGGGATTGATGCTCAAATAACAATATTGAACGGAAACGTAACAACAAATGAGCGTCTACTAATGGACGGTGGTGGTAAAATTATTATCAACGATGGATATTTGACTGTTGGTCAAGTTATGGCCCTTGCTGATGGTGATTTAAATGGTTCATCTTATTTTGAACAAAATGGTGGTACAGTTAATATAACTGGTGAAGTTGCTTTAGAAAACGAAGCAGGAAATTACCAACCAACTATTTTAATCACCGGTGGTACATTTAATTTAAATGGTGATTTGATTTGGTTTGGATCCGCTCCTGGATCAGGTACACCAAGAGTAATTACTACAGGGGGAATTGTTAACATAAACGGTGTAATTTCTAATTTACCATTGAGCACTGTAGACATGATGTTCGATATAAAAAACACCAGTGAGGTTAATTTTAATGGAACTAGTATCGATTTGGTAAATGTTACCGACAGTATTAAGCTATCAGGAACTAGTATCCTTAAACTATCCGGAATTCACAACTGGAATAACGAAGGTGTGTTGCAAGCATTAGACGGTTTAGTTATATGCGATGGAACAACAAATTTACAAGGTGCTGGAACTTACACTTTCAAAAATGTAACTGTAAATATAGCCAAATCGCTTAACCAACTTGTTCCCATTGAGATTTTTGTGAATGGAGATTTTACAAATTTCGGAACCTTTAATCCGTCTTCTCATAAAGTTACGTTTAAAGGAAATACTGAACAGTTCATTAGTGGAAATATGCCTATTAACTTGTCGTCTATGGAAATCGATAATTCATTCGGTGTCACATTAAATCAACCCATTTCAATAGCGAATACGTTTACACTGACTAGTGGAAACTTAAATACAAGTGCGGCAAACATACTAACCATGACTTCAACGAGTAATGTCATAAATAATTCAGCTTTAAGTTTCGTTAACGGCCCCATGAAAAAAACAGGAAATTCATCCTTTGTTTTTCCTATTGGAAAAAATGGTAACTGGAGGAGATTGGGTATTTCTTCCCCAAGCACTATTTCTAGTGAGGTAACAGCCGAATACTTTGATAATCAAGCGATCAATACAAGCATGATTAATTCACCTTTAAATGCAGTGAGTGTTATTGAGAATTGGCAATTGGACAAGTCAAATCCATCCGATGTCTTAACAATTGAGTTATTTTGGGAAGACGCTACACAAAGCGGCATATCTGATTGTGCTGCAACCACAATTGCCCATTATAACGGAAATTCGTGGGAAAATGTTAACAGCACCGCTACCGGAAATTGCACTAGTAATGGAGTTGGTTCAATACTTTCAAATTCTACTCAAAACGATTTAGGTTTATTTACCTTTGGATATTTTGGTAACCTGGTTTCTCAAAGTGTTACAATATGCAATGGCAGTTCGTTTATGGTTGGTGCAAACAACTATACTACTTCAGGAAATTATATTGACGTTTTGACTGACGTTAACACTAACGATAGCATGGTAATTACTAATTTAACTGTGCTTCCAATCTTGACAAGTAGCCAGAATATAGAAATATGCCCAGGTGAATCCTTCACAATAGGAACATCTACTTACACGATTTCGGGGAATTATTCGGATGTTCTAATTTCGACCAATGGTTGCGATAGTGCAGTTACAACAATCCTTAACGTAGCGAATCCTATTGATGTCTCAACATCAGTTACGGGCATCCTTCTATCAGCTAGCAATTTGACTTCTTCAGCGTATCAATGGTTAGATTGTGGAAATGGGTATATACCAATTGCTGGCGAAAATGGTCCAACTTTTTTACCATCAGTCAACGGAACTTATGCGGTTGAAATAACGATGGGGATCTGCAAGGACACTTCAAGTTGTATAATTGTGAATAGTGTGAATCTTTCAGAAATAAATTTGCTTTCGAAAATTTCAATTTATCCAAACCCAAGTAATGGAAGGTTTAAGATAAAACTACCTGAAGGTTTAGAAACAATTGAATTTTTGCTAACTGATTATTTGGGAAGAAGTATTACGAGCAATCTTCTCTTTTTGAAAGACTCAGATATTTTTGATATTTCTTCATACCCAAATGGCGTTTATTATTTAACATCAACCGAAAATCATTTAAAAATAACATTCTGCATAATTAAGCAATAAGCCGACGCACAGGCGTCAAAATATACAAAAGTAATTTCCATTATAAATTTAATAAACAATATATATGAAATCGATTACAGCAAGTATCACATTTATTTTAACATCAGCGATAATATTCACTGCTTGTAAAAAAGATGATGCTAAACAAAAAGAAAATATTGAATCGGAGGTGACCAATGGTACTTGGAGAATTAGTTATTTCAATGATTCAGGAATCAACGAAACTGCGAACTTCAATTCATACAATTTCACCTTTAACGCTGATGGTACATTGACAGCTGCGAATGGATCGAACACCTATTCAGGGACATGGAGTGTAACTGACAGCAATAGCAATGATGATAGTTCAGATGATTTAGACTTTAATATTAATTTTAACCTTACGAACGATTTCGAAGATCTTAATGATGATTGGGATATTATTTCTCATACTTCCTCAGAACTTCTATTAAAAGATGTTAGCGGCGGTAATGGAGGAACCGACGAGTTAACGTTTGTAAAAAATTAATGAGTGTTCACTGCTTTTTAAGAGTCCGTCAGAAATGATGGGCTTTTTTTACAGCCATAAAATCACCCAACCGATCCTTGCGTATCCCTTCAAATACAAGACTCCGTCGACACTCGTACGCATCCCACAAACTATCTAAAACTGACTTCGAAATACAAACATTTGTTAAGGAGCACAAGGTATTAACTAAAACATAACTAACTATTATTTATAGAATGATCCTATTTTTTCCACGATAGTCACATTTATAAGAAATCCATTTATCTATCCTTTTACGAGAGTTCACTTTTGTAAAGATTTTACTTCCGTTCGCATTGCAAGAGCCTAAGTTGATTGAAATTTGTCAGGCGAACACTATAATAAATTTTAACTTAACTAAAATGTATAGGAAGATAAGCCAGCTTCGCAATTTTTTATCCAAACAGCAATAGTAAATTCATCCTTACTTGTAATGAAATAATTGTAAAGGGTGATAATCTTTAAAAATAGTACAATGTATTTTGTTATTTTAGTTGATGATCCATAATTCATTAAATCATTAAACGAAAAGTTGCTACTTACAAGTCAACTAAATATTAGACCCATGAAAATCACATTAATGTTTTTGCCTCTAGCATTTGTCTTGTTCTCCTTTCTCCTAGATGCGCCATTGAAAGCCACAAACTCCACTAATCAATTCCTGCCAGGTGAATTTAATTTAGAAGACACCACTTATTTTACATTGGTCAAGGATTACATTCGCGAAAACGGTAAAGAGCGAAAAGAAAATGCATCAAGTAACTCGAGCAAAGAGTTTATTATCACATATTACTCGATTGATTTTGAGGATATGGAGATTTCAATAGATCATACCGATCGAATCTATATGAATATGGATAATCAGCATTTCGGAAATATCTTAAAGGAAAAAGGAACCGTTGTTCCAGAAATTATTTATGGTGTACCAGATACAAATCCAGCTTTAACAAAACAAAAAGAGAAAAAAGTTCTGGAAATTTATCGCTCATTGATTGTGAGAGCACTTAGTAAATAAAGAAATGCGACTTCTACTCTACTTCCTTTTAATATTTGTTACCGCATCGAGCTGTTCAATAACACGGCACGATTTTAACTCCAAGAATGATTATGAAGTTGCCCTCGATACACTTCGCCTATATGATGCAGCTCGCGAGCGAGAAATTCCCATTGCTGTTTATCAACCGGTTACTAAACTTCCAAATGAGAAAATTGTGATTTTCAGTCACGGTTACGGTCACAACTACCAGAAAAACTACTTAGTTTATTCTTATTTAACCGACGTATTAGCCTCGAAAGGGTATTTTGTAGTGAGTATTCAGCATGAGCTTCCAACAGATAGTATTTTACCTTTTACGGGCATTCCACAGGTGGTTAGACTGCCTTTTTGGGAAAGAGGCGTAGAGAATATCCTATTTGTGATTAATTCATTAAAAAAAACTAATCCAGAGCTCAATTTTGAGCACATTGCACTAATTGGACATTCGAACGGCGGAGATATGACTGCATTGTTTCCACAGAAATATCCGAATGTCGTTGAGAATATTATTACTTTGGATCACCTTCGGGTTACTCTTCCAAAAACGACTGATTTGAAAATTTTTTCGCTTAGATCTTGCGATAAAGAGCCTGACGAAGGCGTATTATTGGATAAAGAAGAGCAAATGAAATATGATATAAAAATAGTTAAGCTTTCAAAAATTAAACATAATGACATGAATGATTTTGGAAAGCGTAAATCAAAAACGAAAATTCAGAATTATGTTCTAGAATTTTTAAATCAGGAAGAACTCTGAAAAGGATATAACCTATTTATATTCTTCTCCAAAAAAGCGTTCCAACATTTCCTTGTCTTGTTTTCGATGCGCGTGATACGGCTCTGACGATCTTAACAATACCTTTTTTACAGGAACATTTACTAGTTTAGTAAAAAAGCGTTGAACGCCGGGAACAGCAGCTTCAAATCGTTCGAAATACGAATCTAAATTATCAGTTCTGAATTGCAAAATTTCTTCCAATTCATGTCCATCTGCGTAATTACCGCAATGAAAATTAATTTCAGCAAATGCATAAGGAGGAAAATTGACCTTTCCCATACCATAAGCAGCAAAAGCACGCGTCATGAAGTCGCGGTATACAATTCTGCAATCTTCTCCTCCACCAAGATTAAATGTTTTGTGCTTCAAGTGTTCTTCTTTTCCAATAGAATTTGCAAACGCGCGTGCTGTATCTCTAACGGTACAAATTTCCATTACCGTTTCAAGTGGCATATGAAACATTAACTTTGAAACCTTATGATTTCCGATTCCCATTATTGCTGAAAGTCGATAAATCGTCCAATTCAATTTACTTTCTCTAATTATTTTCTCAGCAGCAATTTTAGTCACAGCATATTCATCTCCAACACTTGGTGTTAATGGATCAGTTGTTCTAATATCTGGATTTTTATTTCTATCGCCATACGTTGCGACAGATGAACTATAGTAAAGAAAGGCATTCGGTGAATGTTTTTCAAGAGCCGATACAACATTGCGAGTACCTTCTACATTTACTTTATTGGTAAGAGAAATATGATCGTCTGCCATCGGAGGAATTATTGCTGCCAAATGGATAACGTAATCTTTTTCAACGCAAGCTTTTTCAACATCCGCTAAATTTGTAACATCGCCAATAACCACATTAATGCCTTTGTATTTACTCAGTATTTTATTCGTTTTTCTAGATGGACGAACGAGCACAGTAATACTTGAAGGTGTGCGCTCATTATAAAGTTGCTCTAACAATTGGCTACCAATTGCTCCGGAAGCACCGGTAATTAATACATTCTTTTCCTTCATTATTAAACTACTACTATAAGTAACGAACAACCATTACTACGGTTTTATCTTCTTTCAATGAAAATTTAAAATCATTAAAATGGGGAGAGCTCCACTTCGTGTGGTAGTAATCTCCAAATCCAAACCCTTCTTTAGGCATTATCCAGCCGTAATCAATTTTTCCGTTTTTATTCTCGTCATCAAACAAAGCAAGTCCGTATACTCCATCGGGAACATTTTTATATACGTGAACAATTCTCCCATTGGAAACTGAGCTTTTGTAAACATAAGCTCTTCTTTTGTCGTCCGAGGCTCTAGCTTCAAATTCCTCTTGATTCTTATACAAATCAACCTGCAATCTTCCATCCTTATTTCGGATATTTTTGATTATTACAGTAAGCGTATTTCCGTTTTCCACTTTTAAACGGTCACTTTTTCTTGTTAAGCTAAAGCTTGAAACAAAGAAAAACACAAATAAGAAAAAAATTAAATTTGGTCGGTTGGTAAGCTTCATGAATGAAAATTACAAAAACTAATTTAAATACGAATGCTTTAGCTGTGTATTTTTAGCCTGGATAATAGCTATAAAGAATAAGTCTACTGCAAATTAGCGCTCAACTCCTCCCCTAATTTATCATAATCAATTCCGTCAAAATTACCTGACGACATCATCAATAAAGCGGCATTATTCCAGGCTCGTCCATGAATAAAATCAAGAACTTCTTTTGTTTCATTCATCACGAGTACGTTTCCACCAAATCCAGCACTTACAAGTTCCTTGGAAATTGGTTCCAACTTCTTATGCTCAACAACTTCAGGACTATAATATACAATTGCCACATCCGCTGCATTCATTGCATCCTTGTAATGAGGTAAAAACTCCCTTTTAAGCGAGGAAAAGGTATGTAATTCCATACAAGCAACAACTTTTCTATCATGGTACTGCTCCTTCACAGCTTTAGTTGTGGCTTTTAATTTAGATGGTGAATGCGCGAAATCTTTAAACATTACGAAATCATTTTTTTCAGTGACTTTTTGCAAGCGTTTTCCAGCCCCTGTGAAGGATGACATAGCGTTTAAAAATTGGTCAGGGGAAATTCCAATTGCTCTTCCTAACTCCATTGCCCCCATCAAATTTTGAAGATTATGTCCACCAAAAATCATCAATGGATACGATTTACCTTTATAATGAAGCAGTGTTCCATTATCAACAACGTCATAATTTGGAGTTTGGTAAGGAACGGTTTTTAACTCACGCTTGTACTTTTCTCCAAGGCGATTCACCTCATCGTCTTCAATATTGTAAACTAACGTTCCGTTTGGTTCAATTAGCGAGCAGAAAATATCAAATTGGTCAACGTAATTATCAAATGTTGGAAAGACGTTAATGTGATCCCACGCAATTCCACTTATAATTGCCACATTCGGCCGGTACAAATGAAATTTTGGTCTTCTATCGATTGGTGAACTTAGGTATTCGTCACCTTCCAAAATCATAATTTCAGCCTCCTCGGTGATTTTAACCATACAATCGTACCCCTCTAATTGAGCTCCAACCATATAATCCACGTTCATCCCAACTTCATTAATTACATGTAAAATCATTGATGTAATTGTGGTCTTTCCATGAGAGCCACCAATTACTACACGCATTTTGTCTTTGCTTTGCTCGTATAAATACTCTGGATAAGAGAAAATCGGAATGTTCAACTCCTTTGCTTTCAATAATTCTGGATTATCCTCTCTTGCATGCATTCCAAGAATTACAGCATCTAACTCCTTCGTTATCAAATCTGAATTCCAGCCTATCGATTTCGGTAAAATTCCTTGTTTCGCCAGTCGTCCTTTAGATGGTTCAAATATTTCATCATCCGAACCGGTGACTAACATTCCTTTTCTACTTAATGCTATCGCTAAATTGTGCATTGCACTTCCTCCAATCGCAATAAAATGAACGCGTTGATTATTTTTTTCCATTGACTAATACTTTTCCTTCCAAGATGATTGGAATTATTAAAAACAAAGTGCACGTATCCGTGATAACATTAAAAATCGACAGATTACTTTCCGTAACAAGAACCGTAGGTAGCATAATTGCGATTAATCCAACGTAATACAACCAATCGTACCAGCGTTGTTCTTTGAATATAGATCGCTTAAATATTTGAATGAGGATATAAACAAGCGTGAATATCATCACGTACATTGGGATTTCTTTTAACTCTTCCAAAGTTGAGCTTTGCCAGTAGTAATTAATTACAATTCCTGCGCAAACCAGCATTCCAACAAGCATCGATGCTCTTAAAACCTTATTCTCCTTCATATAAATTCGTTTGTATAAAAATACAAGAAGTCAAGTCCGAAGAAATGAAGGATAAAATTAGTTACTCACAGTCCTTTGCGAATAACCTATTGATTTAGATAATTTGAAAAAGTAGGAGACATTTTACGTAGAATATTTCCTTTTTCGTCAGCATACAATAAATACACTTCAAGATCTAAGTCCGAATTGTTTTTCACAAATTCTAACGTTTTTTCTACTCCCATCACCATAAACACAGTTGCATAAGCATCTGCGGTTGCCGCGTCATTTGCTACTACGGTGGCACTCAATAGGGAGTGCTGAACCGGAAAACCAGTTTTTGGGTTTAAAGTATGAGCATATTTCTTGCCGTCTACCTCATAAAACTTTCTGTAATTTCCGCTTGTAGCAACTGCCTTCTCTGTTAATGAAATGACATTTTCTAATTCTCTTATTGTTAATTTTTCCTTTGGAACATCAACTCCTATTCTCCAATTTTCACCCTCACGGTTATGTCCTCTAGCAATTAATTCACCGCCAATTTCAATGTAATAATTGGTATACCCTTTTTTAGAGAGGAATTCATCAACGACATCCACCGAAAGTCCTTGCGCAATTGCATTGAAGTCTATTTTAAAGTTTGCAGCTTTCTTTTGCAAATTAATTGCATTTCCATTAAAAGAAATATCATACAACTTCCCTCTTTCAAACGAAACAAATTCAAGGATAGAATCTACTTCTAATTGTGAGAGTGGTGATTTTAAATCATTCATAAATCCCCATCCTTTGACTAAAGGAAATACCGATGGGTCAAACAAGCCTTCTGACTTATCATAAACGGAATAAGAAAGGTTGAAACAGCGTTTGAAAAAGTTTGAATTATCTATAATTTCGACGGACTCAATGGCATCATTTAATCTAGAAATAACGGAACCTGGGATATATGTTGAAAGGGAATTGTCAAACACCTTAAACAGAGAATCAATATCTATTTTAGAAACGTTTTTGTTTTCATCAACGATTATGATTGAATAGGTTGTTCCTTGGGTTTCACCATTTATTTCAAAAGAAGAAAAGTCCTTGTTTGTATTACTACAAGACGATATTATCGCACTAATAATTACGCTTAAGGCTAGGATCTTGTGTTTCACTTGACCAAACATGAGATAAACTTGGTGTACCATTTTTACTATACGTAATTCCATTCAACGTTTGAGTTCTGATATAAACATCTGCGTGACCGTTTATTACTACAATTCTGCGCGTAATAATCGCTTTCATTAAACCATCCTTATCATTTTGTGTAAACGATTCTTCAGAAACACCCTCAGGATACTCTTCTCCAAGTGAATTGGCCACTTTTGACCTTTCTTTCGGCTGATTAGTAATCTTGCTCAACTCTCCTGCCGCATCTTGATGTTTTTCTTGCTGTTCAATATTGTCAGCTGCATTTTTTGCTTGAAGTGTCTTGTTTACATCAACTAACTTATCACTGTTTGCATCACGTTTTTCAATCTCTTTATTTGTTTGATTTCCAACATTCGCATAAGAATCATGAATGCTTTTATTGGCATCTTGACGTTGTTCCAAATCACCTTTATGAGCATCTTGATCTTTGATTTGAACCTTCTTATCAATCATTTTCATGTATTCCACTTTTTCTCCGTGGGCTTCACGAGCTAATTCATCAATTCCGTTATTATAGTTCACCTCTTTGTTGATTACTCCTTTATTCGAGATGTATTTTTCTAACTCATTGTTATAATCATTTATTGTAGCATCTGCAAGCTCCTTACTGCTCTTTTTCAAGACTTCCGTATTGTTCTCGCGAAGTTTATTTCCTTCGATTGTGTTTTCACCAACCTGAATATGAACATCATTTAATGTTTGATCTGAATCAATATTACCTTTATATGCGGCTCTATTTTTTTCTGTCACAGCATCAGCCTGAAGCGTATTGTAATTATTCATTATATCTGTGTTCTCCTGGTAAACACTTTCTTTCTCCCCGTATACCAATGCTGATTGATTTACAATAGAGTTCAACACAGTTTGATCGGTTTGATTTTCAGAACTCTCGATATTTATATTTGATCTATCCTTATTCTCTAATTCCAATTGAGATAAACGCAATGCATCAACGATAGCCTGTCTATTCAAATCTGACTCACCTGCGTCCAGTCCAACTTTCTGATAAACCATGTAAATTTCATTGGTTTTATCATAATTGTCTTTTGTTTTAGCTATCGTCATTTCAGTTTGACTGTCCTTAATAAGATTTTGCTGAGTTGTGATTTTTGTCTTTTTAATTAGCTTTCTCTCGGCTTCAGCTTTTGATAATAATGCTTGACCATCCATAATTGAGTTATCAAATGGATCACCCAAATCTTCCAATTTTCCAGACTCAACTACTACAGGATTCAACAAGCTTTCAATTTCAGCTAGTTTCTTTCTAGGATAAGCATCTTCATTTCGAACATTTCGTGCACGAAGAAAATATTCCTTTGACTTTTCATAGTCACCCAACATGAAATACTTATCACCTGCATCAATGATTTTCTGGTATTCAGACTGTCTTTCCTTATTACTTTTATCCCGTTCCAATCGATCGCACTCTTTGATCTGAGTCTGCACGTAAGCGTTATCGATTAATTCCTGTGCCTCGTAGTAGGATGCTTTTGCATTTAGATAATCTTCAGCGGCAAACTTAGCGTCAGCGATTTTCAACAAAGCATTAAATTTATTTTTTAATTCAACATCTTTGTCTTTAGCATTTGCCATATCATCAAGTATTTGCTGTACTTCTTTAATTTTATTCATTGCTGCTGCATCATTCGGTTTAACCGAAAGAGCATTTTGATATTGTGACAATGCCATTAAATAATCCTTACTCGAAAATTCTGAGTTACCTTTTGTCATATAATCCCTATACAACTGATCTTTTTGATTATTGGATGCAGATTCAGAAATCAATCTATCCATTTCAGCAATTTTATCAACAGGAAGAGTTTCGTTTGGTTTTTTAGCTAAAGCACTTGTATAAGCAGTTTTAGCTTCCTCGTAAGACTTAGAAGATGCTAGATCATCTCCCTTTTTCATTAACACGTCATATTCAGCATCAATTTTTTTCAATTTGTCGATTGAATCCAATAATTCTTGTGGACGTGGATCCGAAGGTTTCAATGATAAGGCTCTTTTTAACAATTCAATAGCTTTTACATATTCCTTTGTTTCAATTTTACTTTGAGCTACCGTTAATATTTTTTCATACTGTTCATCACCATCAGTCTCAGACTGTTGCGCCAAACGCTGTGCCTCAGCTGCCTTATCAACTGGTTCTCTTTCTTCCGGCTTAATATTTAGTGCCTTATTAAACTCTTTAATTGCCTCTAAATAGCTTTTCTTGGCCATTAATTCATCTCCTTTCCTCATTGCAGCTTTATAATCTGCATCAATTTGTTTTTGAGAGTTTGCATCATTTATTAGGCCTTCTAGCTCTATAATTTTCGTCTTTGGTAAAGATTCTGTTGGCTTCAGAATTAAAGCTTCTTTGTACGACTTGATCGCGCCTGCGAAATCAGAAGAATTCTCCTTATTTCCCGCTTCAGTAATCAAATTCGTGTACTTCTGCTCTAAGTTGTTTTTCTCGTTCTGGGCAGCTATTAAGGTATTTAACTCTTCGATTTTAGCTGTTATGCCACCATCAGCTTTAATTGCCAATGCTTGTTCTAGTTTCGATATAGCATTAGGATATTCCTTTTTATCTGCCAATGCATAACCTTCGGTTTTCAGTTTTTCAAAATTCGCTTCCTTTTCGGCATTACTTTGAAGAGCGCTTAACTTAGCATTTATTACATCAATCTGAGATTTAGCAGTTGCATTCGTGGCTTCAATAGCAATAACCTCTTGGTATTTACCGAGTGCATTCTCCAATTTATTTTGATCAAAAAGTGATTTCCCTTCAGCTAAAAGACTTTTTATTTTAGCCTCTACTCCCATTTTACTATCAATTTCAGCAATTTTCTGAACAGGATACATTTCTGCAGGATTAATACCCAGCGCCTCTTGGTACTTTGCCTTTGCTTCAGGCCATTTACTTTGCTCGAATAAATTATCTGCCGCAGCAACTGTAGCTTTATATTTTTCAACTTTTTGTGTGTCAGCCTCTTTATCAGCAATCATTTTATCTATTGCGATAATTTTTTCTTTTGGATAAACTTGCGTACCGTCAATTGCAAGTGCTTCATTGAATTTCGCCTTAGATTCTATTAAGTTACCAGCACCAAATAATTGATCTCCCGCTTGAATCGCGGCATCGTACTTCGCTTTTCTCTCGGCCTCAGCAGCTGCATTCCCCATCAATTTATCAATTTCCGAAATGCGCGTGTTTGGATAGGCTTGAGATGCATCAATTCCTATTGCCTCTTGATATTTGGCTTTAGAGTCTTCGTATTTCTTTTTTGTAAATAAATCATCTGCCGCTAAAATAGCTTTATCATAATTCGCTTTTTTCTCAGCCAATGCTTTTGCATCAGCTTGAATTTTTTCAATCTCTGCAATTTTTTCAGCTGGCAATGGTTGAGACGCATCTAAATCGATTGCCTCTTTGTATTTTGCTTTTGCTTTATCCCAATCCGACTCACTAAACAACTTGTTAGCCATAGTAACAATGTCCTCGTATTTCTTTTTAAGTTTTGCTTCTTCCGCGGCATTTGCAAATATCCCATCAATTTCAGATATCCTGCCAGTCGGATAAGTTTGTGTGTTATCAATGACTAGCGCTTCACGGTATTTAGCTTTAGCTTCATCCCACTTTGCGGCATTAAACAAATTATCCGCTGCTGCCACTGCGGCATCGTAGTCTGCTTTTTTCTTGTCCTTTGCAGCTGCTTCCGCTTTTAATTTTTCAATTTCAGTAATTTTCTGTGCTGGATAAGTTTGAGTATTGTCAATTGTCTGAGCTTCTTTATACTTTGCAATTGATGCTTCCCAATTAGATGCTTTAAATAATTCGTCTGCTGAATTTATAGCTGCATCATAGTTTGCTTTCTTTTCATTCGCAGAAGCTAAATCCGCTAATATTTTCTTAATTGCATCAATTTTACCAACAACCTCTGGGGTTGATTTTATTTGGATTGCCTGTTCGTATTTAGAAATTGCATCCTCATATTTCTTAGCTGTATTTGCTGCATCTCCTTCTTTAACTAGCTTATTGTAATTTTCTTCTTGTAGTGCAAGATTTTTTTCATCTTCTAGCTTTTGTGCAATAATTGCCAATTTTTGTTTTGCTTCCTCATTTTCCGCATCTAAAGATAGTACCTCATTGTATTTAACTTTAGCGTCATTCCACTTAGAACCAACCATTAGCGCACTTCCTTCAGCAAGCAGTTTTTTTAATTTTTCCTCCTTCGCTTTAGCATCTTGCTGCTCTTTTATTTTTGCGTCAATAAGGGTAATCCTACCCTTTGCATATGTTGAAGACGCTTCAATTGCCAAGGCTTCCTGATATTTAACTTTAGCATCAATATAATTCTCTTGGTCAAACAATGCATCGCCAGCTGCAATAGCATCATCATATTTCTTTTTTACAGCCTCTTTTTCTGCCTGTTCGGCTAATTTCCCATCTAATTCAGCTAATTTATCTTTAGGATATTGTTCTGACGGCTTTAACTTAGAGGCTTCAATGTATTTATCTCTCGCGGCACGGACGCTATTTTGCTTCAAGAAACCATCTGCAGATTTAATCGCTGCATCATATTTTGCCTGATTTTCTGCTTCCTTCTTTTTCTCCTCAATTTGTTTAGTTAAGGAGGCGATTTGATCCTTTGGATACTGCGCATCTTTTTCAGCAACTGCTGCTTGGTATTTAACAACAGCTTCTTCTAATTTTCCTTGCGCTTTTAGATTATCCGCTGCTGTTATTAAATTATTATACTTTTCATCCTTTTGCGCTTCCGCCAAAGCTTTTGCCTTATTCGCTTGTATTAAGGCATCCAACTCAACAACTCTATCTGCAGGATATTTTTCAGCTGGTTTATATTTCAAGGCTTCTTCATACTTCGCCAACGCACCTTCGTAAGACTGAGAGTTATATAATTCATCAGCCTTCGTAATAGCCGCTTGATATTTAATTTCGGCCTCCGCTTTGTCCTTATCTGCTTTTTCTAATAAGTCTAAAATCTTTTTACTCACTTTTGCACTTTCGACTTTATCCAAGCGAACAGCAGCTCCATTTGCATTCCAGTCAAACGTCGCAACCGACTCTGAATTTAAAAATGAAAAGTCCGCGTTATCTCTAGTACTAAAAATACTCATACTTAAATCCTCCAATGGTCTAAAAGTGGTACCCGCTGGAATATCTTCTTCATTTAAGCTTGAAAGATTAAATTGTACATATTTCGACACAAAACCAGGTTTGCTGAAAACAACTTTGAATGGAGATCTATAATTTACAGAACTCTCAATGGAATATTTTCCACTGGATGCAGTAGTCGTAGATTTAACCGTGCTACCTCCTTGTACAATGGAAACAGTAACTCCACCTTCACGTTTATTTGCATCAAGGTTATCTACTTGTCCTTTGAATTCAAAAACAAGACTCTGAGACCACGTAAAAGACGCGGCAAACACTAGTAAAATAAGGACAATATATCTCATATCGTATGATTTAAACGAAATCCTGTACAACTGGTTACGGAATTGGTTTAAATTTGGGCTAATTAATTTATACAAATATGGTTAAAATAGTTCACAATTGTAAGTAAAATAAGCATGATACCTAACGAAAAAATTAGTTACTGGGAGCAAAAAACATTTTTCAACGACATAGATTATATAATTATTGGCGCTGGAATTGTCGGTTATAGTACAGCATTATCCTTAAGAAAACTATCACCTACTGCCAAAATATTAATTCTTGAACGTGGAAACTTACCCTCAGGAGCAAGTTCAAAAAATGCTGGATTCGCCTGTTTTGGAAGTGCCACGGAACTTTATTCCGACCTACAATTAAATGACGAAGAAGAAGTATGGAACACTGTTAAAAAGCGTTGGGATGGATTGCAAAATCTCCGATTATTAATTGGTGATGATAATCTCAAATTTCAGAATCTCGGTTCTTGGGATTTAATTACTGAAAAGGAAATTGAGCTATACGAAAGAACTGTAAACTTAATACCACAATTTAATTCTAAAATAGAGGAAATCACAGGTGAAGAAAACGTCTACACGATTGATGATTCTGTTGCGGATAAATTTGGATTCAAGACTATACGAACTAGTATTTACAATCGACTAGAAGGACAAATAGATACGGCTGCAATGAATGCCGAATTTTATAGGCAAGTTATTAATGCTGGAATTCAAGTATTATTTGGAACTGAAGCAATCGATGTAAATTCCAATGAAAATGAGGCGGTTGTTTCAACTCACTTTGGCGAAATTTGCGCTAAATCAATTGCTATTTGTACCAATGGATTTGCAGCTCAATTTATTAATGATGAAGAAATACTTCCTGCTCGAGCTCAAGTAATAATTACCAAGCCAATACCCAACCTTCATATTCATGGGACTTTCCATTACGACGCTGGCTACTTCTATTTTAGAAATATTGATGATCGCATATTATTTGGTGGTGGTCGAAATTTAGACATAAGAGGAGAAACAACTACTGAAATAATAACTTCAACCGAAATAATAAGCCATTTAAAATCACTAATGAAGTCTGTTATATTACCAACTACAGAATTTGAAATTGATCATCAATGGGCGGGAATAATGGGAGTCGGAAGTTCAAAAAAACCAATTGTTAAAAAATGTACACATTCGGTATTCTGTGGTGTACGCCTTGGTGGAATGGGCGTTGCTATTGGTTCATTAGTGGGCAAAGAGCTCGCGCAACTAATAATTGACGACAACAATTCGCATTAATATCGCATTAATACTAAATTTGAAAAAAAATAAAATCGATGAAAAAACTTACGCTTAACGATGAACATATCGCAATGGGTGGGAAAATGGTTCCCTTCACTGGATTTGATATGCCTGTGCAATTTGAAGGAGTCAACGCAGAACATGAAACTGTTAGAAATGCAGTTGGTGTTTTCGACGTATCACACATGGGTGAATTTTTATTGACAGGACCTACTGCTATCGATTTGATTCAAAAGATTTCTACAAATGACGCTTCAACTTTAACAATTGGTCGTGCTCAATACTCTTGTATGCCTAATGGCAAAGGAGGAATCGTTGATGATTTAATTATTTATAAGATTAAAGAAGAACAATATTTACTGGTTGTAAATGCTTCAAACATTGATAAAGATTGGGATTGGATTTCATCTCATAATTCAATGGGAGTAGAAATGAAAAATTTGTCAGACGATTACTCATTGCTTGCTATTCAAGGACCAAAAGCTGTTGAAGCCATGCAATCATTGTCTAGTATTGACTTATCCGCAATTAAATATTATCATTTTGAAGTTGCTGACTTTGCTGGAATCGAACATACAATTATATCAGCTACTGGATACACGGGTTCAGGTGGATTTGAAATTTATTGCAAAAACAGCGAAGTAAAAGAAGTTTACGCTAAAGTTTTAGAAGCTGGAGCTTCATTTGGAATTAAACCAATTGGTTTAGCAGCAAGAGATACTCTTCGTTTGGAAATGGGATTTTGTCTATACGGCAATGACATCGATGACACAACTTCACCATTAGAAGCTGGATTAGGATGGGTAACTAAATTTGCAAAGGAGGATTTTATTGACAAGGACTTTTTAGCTAAACAAAAAGAAGAAGGCGTTAAACGAAAGTTAATTGCTTTTGAAATGATTGACCGAGGAATTCCTCGCCATGATTATGAAATTCACGATGCATCTGGAAATAAAATTGGCCACGTTACTTCTGGAACAATGTCGCCAAGTATGAAAATTGCAATTGGACTTGGATATGTCACAATTGACAACGCAGCAATGGATTCTGAGATTTTCATTTCAATCCGCGACAAAGGAGTTAAAGCTAAAGTGGTTAAGCTACCATTTTACAAGAAATAGAAATTACTTATTAAAATGTGAAAGCCGTTTGTCAGATGATAAACGGCTTTTTTATTTCTCCATTAGTATGTACCAATCCCAATCTGAAGAATCACCTGTCCCAACACTAGGCTGATAAAGAAATAATCCCATTTTAGTATTGTTTTGCGAACGACAATAATCCACGATTTCAAGATTATTTATTCCATCCCAAATTGAATCATAATATATTTGCTGACCGCCGTTATCATAATGCACCAATTGGAATTCGGTACTATCTATATTATCCAACGGGACACTTAAAAGAGGAAATTCCCCAGGACCAAACATTATTGAAGGATAAGTCCTTGTTCCGGTTCCCATCCAAATTACAGATCCATCAAAAACCAACCCTGTTGAATTCGTCGACTGGTAATAAATGGATAAGTTTCCAAAATCCATGGGATGAATATAATTCACAATTAACGGTAAGCTGTCCGTTAAATTGTTATGAGGTGCTACCTCCAGCTGCTGTCCTCCTTCAAAATCATGAGTCAAATAATCCACTTTTAGCAATACCAATTTCTTAGAAACACCCTCTGGATTGTCTTGTGCCTTATCTTTACAACTTGATAATGACAAAAGGAAAACACCGATTATGAAATTGGCTATAAAAGTTGTTTTTCTGCTAATCATGGCGCGGTCTTTAATTCGTTTGTTGACTTAATCTTTGGTACTAAAAATAAGAGAATTAATCCTACAATAAAAAACACTGCTATTGAAATTACAGAATAACGTATTGATCCAAGGGTAGCTTCTAAGAATCCGAAAGTAAAGGTACCGACAACAATCCCAATTTTTTCAGTCACATCATAGAATGAAAAATAACTTGCGTGATCTTCTGTTTCAGGTAATAATTTTGAATAGGTTGAACGAGCCAAAGCTTGCACTCCTCCCATAACTAAACCAACGAAAGCAGCCAATACATAAAATTGAGATGGAGATTGCACAATATACGCAGCAACGCATACGAATATCCAAATAGCAACCGAAATTGATAAGGTATTAATATTACCAATCTTTTCGGAAACACGCGACATCAAAAATGCACCTCCTGCACCTAAAATTTGAATTAATAAAATTGCAATAATTAATCCCGTATCACCAGCTCCTTCAGGCCAAGATATTTCTTTTTTTGCAAAAATTACAGCCATTAACATGACAGTTTGGACTCCAGTATTGAAGAAGAAAAAAGCATATAAATAGCGGCGTAGTGGTTTTATCGTTTTAAATTCTTTGAATACTTTTCTCAACTCTTTAAACCCTTTCCAGATAACTCCAGATTCCTTCTTTCGTTTATAGACATTATTAGGCAGAACCCTGTATGTAATTTGACTAAAACCAATCCACCAGACTCCTACTAAAATGAAACTTAAAGAGGTATATGATTTATCAATAAACATAATCATTGACAGGCAAATAACAAGCAAAATCATACTTCCAAAATATCCCATTGAAAACCCTCTTGCCGAAATTCGATCGTGGTCTTTTGGTTCTGCAATTTCTGGCAAATAGGCATTGTAAAACACCAAACTATTCCAAAAACCAATACTTGCCAAGAATATAGAAATCATTCCAATTTCTAATTGAGCTGGATTAAACCAGTACAACGAAATGCATGATAATGCTCCTAAGTAGCAGAAAAATTGCATGAATCTTTTCTTGTTTCCAGAAAAATCTGCAACACCTGACAGCATTGGAGAAAGAATTGAAACGAGTAAAAAAGAAGCCGATAAAACATAGGAAATTAGAACAGATGAAGACATTTGAAAACCGAAGAATTCGACTGTAACTTGCACCCCTTCAGGAACAGATTCGAAGCTCGTTCCGTTAAGCTTATTGTAATTTTCAAGAAAAAAACTAGTTGTAACATTGTCGTAAAAAATAGGAAAAATGGCAGAAGAAATAACCAAATTATAGACTGAGTTTGCCCAGTCGTAAAAGACCCAACCTCTAATTATTTTTTTATTTCCTTTTTCCATAGGCTATTTTCCAACTACATAATCTTGTAAGTAAGTGTAATTAGGCATTAAATTTCCATTCAAATCCGTTTCACTGCCTCTTTCAATCATTTTTGAAGTATCTTCTAATAACAAAGAATCGAACACTTCCTTAATCAATTCATTTCCAAAGTCTTCTGAAGCATCCAGTGGTAATTCACATGGCAAATTATCAACCGCCATTACAGCTATTGCATTTTCATTCATAAAGTCCACCTCCGATTGCGTTTGAGGGTCGTAACCATATACAGGTGAAGCAATTGTACTGGGCCTTATTGTACTAGCGATAGGACCTGCAATATCACAAGATATATCCGCAATTACGCTTATGCGACGATTTTCCTTTTTCAAGTCATCATTGGTAATAATCACATCTGCCTTATCACTCCAATAGTGACATGGAATATACATATCTGCTTCAGAAACGTACTTTCCGAAACTTGACTTGTAATTTTCTGGTGTTGAATAGAATTCCTTTTTATCAAACTCTCCGCCATTCTTAGGGTCGTAGTAATCTTCTAATTCCAATTGAGTATAAACCGGAGAATCGAACTTTTTGTTTAAGAATTCTTCAGGTGAAACCTCTGTAATAGGCAATAAATCGAGAATTTCTCTAGCTCCATGTCCAACTCTGCCAAATCCAGTTAATACAATTTTAGTATTCGCCGGTAATTCAACTTTTTTTAATTCTTCTTCTACTTCTAATCTATTTACGCATTGATTCGCTCTTTTCAAGTTGTAGTAGCCATGTTTTTGACCGAAAGTTAAAAATCCATTGTAAGCTCCGACAATTCCAGCATACCTTCCAAATCCAATAACGCGTTTATTTGAAGTATTCTTTAGAATTTCGTAATCGATCAATTGAATTTTCTTTTCAAGAACAGCTTTTAACAGTTCTCTATTGTAAGGCTGTTTCTTAAATGTATGTGAAAAAAACATGAATTTTTTATTCGGAATTAAATCCTCAACATTCACTTCTTTCACCCCCATTATAATATCACATACTGAAAGATCTTCACTTAGACTGATCCCCGCATCAATATATTCTTGATCCTTAAAAGAACGAACTGGACTCGGCTGTACAATTATTTTAACGTGAGGATAAATTGCCTCAACCTTTTTACATTGCGCTGGTGTTAATGGAACACGTTTATCAGGTGGTACTTTTCCTTCCCTTAAAATTCCAATCTTAATGTCTTTCATTCAATTCTTAATTCAATGGTGAAGTTAATATATAAAAGTCAATTAGCTCTCTGACACATCCTTCTCCACCTTTTTTGTTTAATATCACATCAACGTTTGATTTAACTACATTCACTGCATCTGCAGGACATGCGGAAAAACCAACATTTTTAATTACTTCTAAATCATTTATATCATCGCCTATAATAGCAACGTTGGATAATTCAATTTTTAATTCTTTGCAAATGGATTTCAATGTTTCCATTTTCGGGTTTCGGCTAACTGAGCAATGCTGAATCCCCAATCGATCAGCTCGTTGCTGGATAGCTTCTCCTTTAAATCCAGATGAAATGATTGCCACTTGAAAATTATTTTTTGTCAAATGAATGATTCCCATTCCGTCTTTTGTGTTGAATTTTTTAAACTCATCCCCATTTTCAGAAACATACATTCCGCCATCCGTCATAACGCCATCTACATCAATAACTAAGAGTTTAATCTTTTCTAATTTTGATTTGAAATGGTTAGATTTAAAGGGATAATTGAATAGCAAAGCATTCAAATCTGTATCGTATTCTTCGCAAATTACTTCCAAATCAGAAACGGCTAAATCCTCAACAGATTCAACATCCAAATCAGCCAAAAACTCTTCAAAGTCCAATCCGAACTTATCGCACAATCCTTTTATATTTTTTTCTAAAAACATCTTATATCATTTTATAACCTACACTATTCGCTACAGGTTTTAAACTTTCAAAAAGTGCTTTGAATTCGTCATAATTCAATTGTTGAGCGGCATCTGATTTCGCCACTTTTGGGTTTGGGTGTGTTTCAATGATTAATCCATCAATTCCCATAGCGACGCAAGCACGAGATAAAACAGGAACACCGTAAGCGTAACCCATTGCGTGACTTGGATCAAGTACAACCGGTAAATTAACATGCTCTTGTAACCATGCAACACCGCATAAATCTAAGGTAAATCGCGTTCCAGTTTCAAATGTTCTGATACCTCTTTCGCACAAAATAACATTCTCATTTCCTCCTGACAACACAAACTCAGCAGCTTGAACAAATTCTTTCAAAGTCGTTCCAAATCCACGTTTGATAAGCACAGGCTTCTGAGTTTTAGAACAAGCACGCAAAATCCCCTGATCGTACATTGCTTTTGCTCCAACCTGTATAACATCCGAATATTGAATAATTTCATCGATATGGGTTGCATCACGCGCTTCGGTAATAACGTTTAAACCATAATCTTCACGCATTTTTGCCAACAATTTCAATCCTTCCAATCCCATCCCTTGAAACGAATATGGACTTGTTCTTGGTTTATAACAACCACCTCTCAGTGTCGTCAAACCCGTGCCAACCAACAACTCCGCCGAGGAGCGAATTTGTTCTTCTGATTCCACCGAACACGGTCCACCGATGAGTAAGGTAGAATTATGATTCCCACCAATTGTCACATCTCCAATCTTCACCTCTCTTTTATCAGATCGGTATTTTTTAGAAGCCAATTGAATGTCATTGTCAAAAACCCAAAACTGATCAACATCATTCTCAACATCTCCTGGAACTTCCTTAGTTGAAGCTTCAGTTATTAAGACGTGAATGCCATCAGATTTGACGTGAAAAGCATTTAATTTATGAGCGATTTGATCCGCTTTTTCTTGCGATGTATTGGCTTTCAGGTGTAATATCATAGTTCTCCTTTTATGAGATTTACAAATGTAACAATTCCTTTTGCAAAACCATCTTTGCTCACAACTGGAAGATAGGTAATTGGGAAGGTACTGTGTTTTATTAGTTGAAGCATTTCGATAACAGTTGAATCATCCGAAATCGTTGTTGGATGTGAATTTACTAACTGAACAGCTTCCAATTTATTTATATCATTCAAATTATTCAAAAGGCCTTTTCTCACGTCGGCATTTGAGATTAAGCCCTTCGACATTCCTTTATCGTCCACAACCAAAGTAAACCCAAGGCCACCTTTTTCTATTGACATTAAAACAGATTCAAGTGACAATTCATTCATTTTTACAACAGGAGACTCGTTTAATGGAATCATAAAATCTGAAACCGTATAAGTGGATTCAATAGAACGTTTTGTTAAATTCATCAATGCATTCCCAACGCTTGCAGCATTAAACAGATAAGAACCAGATACAGCTGAAGTAACTCCCATATTTCGAATAATGAATGATACTTCTGGGTTCACTCCGCCATCAACGTGGATGGATTTATCTGGATATGTATTTCTAAATTCACGAATCTTAGAAAAGTTAACGGTATCAAATTTTCCGCCACTTTGACCAGGAATTGTCGCCATGATTAGGATAAAATCATAATGACTATACTCCTCAAAAATAGTAACTGGTGTTGGTGTGATTACGGCTATCCCCTTTCTTCCTGTTACAGTATCAGGAATATTCAATGATTCTTTTAAATCCTCGTATTGAAAAGTCACATACTCTACAGGATTCTCTTCCAATAAGGCATAATACTTACTCGGTGTGGGTGTAATTATATGTAAATCAATAGGTAAATCACACATCGCGCGAATAGCCTTGATATCGTCAAACACACTTAAATCATCATTGCAGTCCATGTGCAACAAATCTACTTGGTGATCTTTTAAATCATCAATTACCTCAGCCAAGGGGCGTACTTTATCACTATATATCGATGCAGATATTTTCATTCGTTTAAATTAAATATTGGTTCAAACTTATCATTGCAAATCACCAATTCAAACGGCGCTTCAATAACTTCTTTGTACAATGAAGTTTGTAATTCAGTTAATAATTTTCGCTCTTCAAAAGGCATATTTGCAATATCTTTTGATTGATTTGCAATAATTCGCAATTGTAATTTCTTTTTCAAACGTACAAGCTGAACATCCTGCTTTTGAGAAGAAATTAATTCATTTTCTTTAAAATACATTGCGATTTCTTCAGCTAATTTCTGGTCTTTTACATCGGTAAAATAAACCGAAAATTTATCTCCTACCACCTTATTCCCGTAATCAGAATCACAAGATAAAACCAACATAAATAGGATGATAAAAAAAATGAATTTCACAACAATTATTTTGAAATGCTAAGATAATTAAACAACCGAGATTTCGCCCAATTTCAGAGGTTGTTTCACACATTTTTTATTATCTTCACAATTGTAAACTATATCGATAAAACTATGTTTAAAACACTTATTTTAACGCTAGGATTAATAATCACTAGCGCAATTGCTTTTTCTCAGGATAGCGGTAATTCTTCAAAAATCGTGACTGAGTTGCAAGAATGTAAATGCTCTGAAATCATTCTTATTAGCCCAAAAGTCGAAAAAACATATACTCGCGAATGGCTTACAAACATTGAACTTAAAGATGGAATGATCACTTTTTCAAAAGGAAATGTGGTACACAAATGGAATCCAGAGCAAATTATTTTCATTGAAAACGGAGGACATTTTATTCGTGTTTACATGAATTAATTCTCAATATTATCAAACTCATAAATCAAATTTATAAAGGTTCTGATGGACGTGAAAGCGTCTACGATTTGACCATACCTGAAAACTGGAACAAAAAACTAATTGTTTTTATTCATGGCTACATGGGCTATAAAGATTGGGGATGTTGGAATTTGGTTCAAGATTTTTTTACCAAGCAACATTTTGGATTTTTAAAATACAATGTCAGTCACAATGGTGGAACGATACAAAACCCTATAGATTTTAACGATTTAGACGCTTTTCGAAAGAACAGTTATCCGAAGGAATTATTTGATTTAAATGCAATTCTGCAACTAGTTCAAAGACAATTTGAAGAATTGCCCAAAATTTATCTCATAGGACATTCTCGCGGAGGCGGAATCGCCCTTTTACAATCTACTAACCCGCAAATCACTAGAATTGCTACTTGGGCTGGAATTTCGCATATTAAAGAGCGTTTCCCGCTTGGTGAGCGTTTAGAAAAATGGAAACAAAATGGTGTTTACTTCCATGAAAACGGTCGGACAAAACAGCAAATGCCTCATGATTATTCTCAATATGAAGAATTCCTGAAGAACGAGGAAAAATTGGATATCGAATTCTATTGCAAACAATCAACCATTCCAACCATTGTAATTCACGGAAATGAAGATACTTCTGTTTCCATCAAAGAAGGAGAAGCAATTGCAAACTGGTTGAATGTAGATTTGAACATTATTAAAGGTGCAAATCACACGTTTGGTTCATCGCAGCCTTGGACATATGATAAATTGCCTGAGCACTTACAAGTCGTCTGTGAAAAGACAATTCATTTTTTTAATCAATAAGAACATTATTTATGAACGATAAGAATGAAAAATTAAGTCTTTTGAAAGAATTGGTCAAACTGGCCAATTCCGATAAAAACGTTAAACAAGCCGAATATAATTTTCTTTCTGCCATAGCAATTCAACTAGAGATTACACCTCAAGAGTTCGTAAAAGTGTTTGAAGAGAACATCTTGTTTCAACCTCCAAAACTGGAGGGTGATCGAATTCTACAATTTCAACGCCTAATATTGTTAATGCATGTTGACCAATCTGTTGATGAAGAACAATTAAGAATTGTTCGCGAGTTAGGAATCAGGATGGGACTAAATCCAGCTGCTACTAATAAAGTACTTGAACGAATGCATGATTTTGACAATGGTATTATTCCACCAGCAGAATTGCTAGCCATTTTTCAAGCTTATCACAATTAACCTAAAAAACGCTCTTTATCCCCAGGTTTAGGCATTACGCAATACCCTTTTAAAATACGTTTCCTCCTTTTTGCGATAAAATTATAGACTCCATCACGAATGAATTTGGGAACGATTAAAAACGCAAGCATCCATGATCTAGGAGCCTTCAAATAATGTCCAATTTTAAGTGCAGCGGTTGATTTTTGATTCAATACCCCTTTATCATAAAAATAAACTGCGCTTAAATCTGGTGTTTCCCAGTTGTTTTTCTTGAAAATATTAGCAGTAAATTCAGATTGAATTGCCGCAAAGTGAATTACAGGTGATTTTTCGTGTTTTAATACGAATGCTACAGATCGATTACACAATCCACAATCTCCGTCATAAAACACAATTGGCTTTTCCATACTCTAAAAATAGTCATTGAAAACTAAAATTTTAATTTTCACTTCGATTATTATCTTTGTAAAAAGAATAATTCATAATATGAAAAACGTAGCAGTTATTGGAGCAGGTACCATGGGAAATGGGATTGCACATACTTTCGCACAATTTGGATATAAGGTAGCATTAATTGATGTCGCGCAAGCCTCATTGGATAAAGGATTGGCAACAATCGCTAAAAACTTAGATCGTCAAGTTGCTAAGGAACAAATTACAGAAAATGATAAGACTTCAACCTTAGCGAACATCACAACCTTTACGAGTATTTCAGAAGGGGTAAAGAATGTTGACTTAGTTGTAGAAGCTGCAACGGAAAACATTGATTTGAAATTAAAAATCTTTAGAGATTTAGATGAAGCGACCGATAAAAACGTGATTTTAGCGACAAACACTTCTTCTATCTCTATTACTAAAATAGCTTCTGTAACTTCACGCCCGGATAAAGTTATCGGAATGCACTTCATGAATCCTGTTCCGGTAATGAAATTGGTAGAAATTATTCGTGGTTACTCAACTTCTGATGAAGTAACGACCTTAATCATGGAAACCTCTAAAAAACTGAATAAAGTTCCTGTTGAAGTAAACGATTATCCAGGGTTTGTTGCCAATCGTATATTAATGCCGATGATCAACGAAGCAATTATTACCTTGCACGAAGGAGTTGCTGGAGTTGAAGAAATTGATACAGTAATGAAATTAGGTATGGCGCACCCTATGGGACCATTGCAATTGGCTGATTTTATTGGATTAGACGTCTGTTTGGCAATTATGGAAGTATTGTTTGAAGGTTTTGGAAATCCAAAATACGCACCTTGTCCATTATTAGTAAACATGGTTACAGCAGGAAAAAAAGGCGTTAAAAGCGGTGAAGGTTTCTACTCTTGGGGACATGGAACAAAAGATCTAATTGTAGCAGATAACTTTAAAAAGTAATTCTAAATAATATACTGAAAGCCTTGGCAAATTTGTCAGGGCTTTTTTTTGTTAAAAATGTTGATTTCTTGTTCCTCTCGAAGTTCATTATACTAAACCTTATTAGTATTTTCACTTCAGAAAAATAAAAACAAAAGTATAATGGCAACAATTACACTAAAAGGAAACACAATTCATACCAACGGTGAATTACCGACACATGGATCTAAAGCAATAGATTTTCAAATGGTTGCAACCGACTTATCAACGAAATCTTTAAGTGACTTTAGTGGTAAAAACTTAGTATTGAATATTTTTCCAAGCGTCGATACAGGAACTTGTGCTGCATCCGTGCGTAATTTCAATAAAATGGCTGCAGGCCTTTCAAACACAAACGTTTTGTGTATCTCGAGAGATTTGCCTTTTGCTCAAAACAGATTTTGTGGAGCCGAAGGAATTGAAAATGTAATTATGCTGTCTGATTTTAAAACGGGACAGTTTGGAAATGATTACGGTTTAACAATTACCGATGGATCATTGGCAGGGTTGCATTCAAGATGTATTGTTGTAATTAATGCTGACGGAAATGTAGTTTACACAGAACAAGTTACTGAAACAGTGGACGAACCGAACTACGATTTAGCCTTAGGGAGTTTGTAATTAGCCAAACCATTTTCTTTTTTCTGAATACGACTTGCAAGCAGTATTCCATTCTACGATTAATTGTGGGTTCACTCGTCGTTTCTGAGCGTCTTTTAACAATCTTACAACCTCTTTTGGATCCATGCGATTTGGAGCCGTTAAAAATGTTGCTTTGATGCACATTTGCTCCAATAAACTTCTAAATTCTTTAGGAACGATTCCTTTTAAATCAATTGGATACGTTATTGCTAAATTCGTTAATACTGAAGGATTACTGTGCGATAAAATTGGTTTTCCATTCAAAAGTTGAATCAAGACCAACGCAAAAGAAAATAAATCACTCGTTGGATTTAAGACATGCATCTGATTGAGAATTAATTCAGGTGAGGCATATTGCAAGGAGAACAAAAATTTTCGTTTCGTCTCCTCTCCTATTCTCGTTGCCATTCCGAAATCAATCAAATGAATACTTTCTCCGTCGATGATAATATTTCCGGGACGAATATCGTTGTGTACGATTCCTTTTTTGTGAACGGATTGTATTAATTCTAAAAATTGTGGGATAAATTGACTTATAAATACTTTTCGTTCTTTTCGTCTCAAGTTTTTCCAATGAATATCAAGCGGAACTCCAAATTTGTAATCAAGTGTTAGTATAAGTTCAGCTTCTGTTCTGTCTAATTTTACGACCGATGGTAATTGAATATCATCAAACGAGAACTTAAATTCTTCCAAAAGCAATTGACATCCAGATTCATTCGATAATAAACATCTTTTCTGAACAAACTTTTGTTCTAACTCATCCTCAACCAAAAAAACGGTATTAAACTTTCGAATGGATTGCTCTCCTAGCGTTTTTATTTCTTTCAAGGATTCGTAATTGTCAATTGTTAATTATTTCTTCCAACGCTCATAAGCCACTTCTTGACGTTTCGTCAATTTATCCATTCGTTTAATAGAGTAATCTGTATAGAAATTCCGATTCACTTCGGGAAATGTAATTTCAACAATTGAACTAGCTCGGTTAACGGTCACTGTTTTTGAATCATCATCGAAATAATTCAGCCATTTGTCCAACTCCCCGTCACATGAAAAACCATTTATTGCCGTGATTCTATCTCCTTGCATCAACCCCGAAGTTTCTGCTGGACCTCCAGGATACATCGCATTAACTATAAAATCTTTGCCCGATGGTACCAACTTCATCCCTAATCGACCTTGAGAATAAGACTTTGAAGGTAAATGATCTAATTCTAATCCCAAATGATCCATCGCATTTGTAATAATTGACTCAAAAGGACGACAACCATTGATATAGTCGTCAAACAACCATTGAAATGAGGTACCCGCAATATTTTCAATTGCATTTTGGTAATCTTTCTCAGAAACTCCCTTACCCTTCAATGCAAAGTTATAGTACAAATATTTCATTACATCGTCTAACCCACATTTATCATCATTCGCACGACGAATTTCAACATCAGTAACAAAGGCTAGCAAGCATCCTTCCGAATAAATCGAAACTTTACGACTTGGAGCACCCACTTCATATCCGTCCAACCATGTGTCAAATGAAGATTCAGCAACCGAATAATTAAAGCGGCCAAAATTGTCAAAGTGTTTTTGCAGTTGTTCAGTAAATTCTTCGAAGTATTGTTTTTCATTGAAAACGCCACTTTTATATAAGAACAAATCTCCTTGATAGGTTGTTACACCTTCACACAAATAACCTAGTTTTGAATAATTCTCCTTTGTAAAATTGTATGGATACATTTCAATTGGACGAATCGCTTTTACATTCCATGTATGATAAAGTTCATGCGAGCTAACACCTAATAATTCCTTGTATAGATCACCAAAAACATCGTAAGAAGGACCAAGTGAAATCACTGTAGATTTTTGGTGCTCAACACCATGATAAGCCTTATGTGGTAATATCAAGTTAATAAAATGATATTCTTTAACTGGAAATTCATTGAATTTATTTATTTGAAGGTCAGTAAACTTCTTAAAATCTACGAGTAGTCGATCCCACTGCGGTTTTACTTCACCATTGAACCAGACATGAAACAAAACTCCATGTGAGGTGAAATCTCTATGTTGCAATTGCCCCGAAGCAATAAAAGGAGTATCAAATAATTCTTCAATGTTCGCTACTTGAAAACCATCATTCGTTTTTTCCATGGATGAAGCCACTTCCCAATGTTCAGGAACATTCAATTGAATGAAAACTGGCTCGTTAAAATCTTCTTGAACGTACACGCAGCAATTAACAGGATTCACGTACAATTGAGAATTATCCAAATAGCTTGAACCAGCGTTAATTGTATTTGCGTAAAATTTATAGTTTACTGTAATTGACTTTACATCCTTTGTTTGAACCGCCCAACAATCCTTATTCGCTTTTTGGAATTCCAATTTTTGATTATTTTCATCCAAAACCACAAAATTACGCACATTCTTTGCGAAATTGCCTAATTCATATCGACCAGGCCGCCAACTTGGCAATTGAACAAACGTTACATCTTCCGCTGAATTAAATTGCGCAGAAATTTGAATATACTGCTGCGACGGATTTTCTATACTAAATGTAAATTTTGACATTCTAACTAGTTCAAAGTTTAATAGTTCAAAGTTTAATAGTTCAAAGTTAGTTCATTGCTCTTTGAACTTTCTAACTTTAAACTTTTGAACTTCCTTAAGCGTACATTTCCTCTTGCAATTGAGCAATCTTATCGTCTTTCAAATAATCGTCATAAGGCATCATTTTATCAATGATTCCATTCGGCGTGATTTCAACAATTCTATTTGCTACGGAGTTCACTAATTCGTGGTCATGAGAAGTAAACAACAACGTTCCTTTAAAGTCTTCCATTCCTTGATTCAATGCTGTAATCGACTCCAAATCCAAGTGATTTGTAGGTTCATCCATCAATAACAAGTTCGCTTTTGCAAACATCATTTTAGAAAGCATGCACCTCACCTTCTCACCTCCAGAAAGCACATCTGCCGTTTTTAATGCTTCTTCTCCAGTAAACAACATACGACCTAAGAATGTTCTTAAATAAACTTCTTCTTTTTCTTCATCAGATGTAGCATATTGACGCAACCATTCAATCAAAGGCAATTTTGCTTCAAAGTAATGGTGATTTTCATTTGGTAAGTATGCCGTAGAAATAGTTGTTCCATAAACGATATCTCCTTTATCCGCTTTTATATTTCCTGCAAGAATTTCAAAAAATGCAGTTAAAGTAACTGAGCTTTTTGAAATGAAAGCAATCTTGTCTCCTTTATTGACAATCAACGAAAGGTCTTTGAATAATTGTTCTCCGTCTACAGACTTAGAAAGGCCCTCAATATTTAACACTTGATTTCCAGCATCACGATCTTGGTGGAACGTAATTCCCGGGTATCTTCTGCTCGACGGTTGAATTTCAGAAATATCTAAATTATCCAACATTTTACGACGGCTTGTTGCTTGCTTCGATTTAGAAGCGTTTGCTGAAAAACGCGCGATAAAGTCAATTAAATCCTTTTTCTTTTCTTCTGCTTTCTTATTCTTATCAGCTCGTTGACGTGCTGCCAATTGAGAAGATTGGTACCAGAAGGAATAATTTCCAGTAAATATGTTCAACTTGTTAAAGTCGATGTCACAAATATGCGTACAAACTGTATCCAAAAAGTGTCTATCGTGAGATACAACGATAACTGTATTCTTAAAATTCAATAAAAAATCCTCTAACCAACCAACTGTTTTTAAGTCCAAATCATTGGTAGGCTCATCAAGCACAAGTACATCAGGATTACCAAAAAGTGCTTGAGCTAACAAAACACGAACTTTCAAATCATTGGAAAGGTCTTCCATTTTTGTGTAATGCTTTGACTCATCAATACCAAGGTTTGATAATAATGCGGCAGCATCCGTTTCAGCATTCCAACCTTCTAAATCGGCAAATTCACCTTCCAATTCAGCAGTCCTCATTCCGTCTTCATCCGAAAAGTCAGGTTTGGCATACAAAGCGTCTTTTTCAACCATAATTTCGAACAAACGTGTATGCCCCATTATCACAGTTTGCAAAACTTCATACTCATCAAATTCAAAGTGATCTTGTTTCAGAACTGCCATTCTTTTGCCTGGTTCCAGTGAAACATGTCCCGTTGTTGGGTCTTGGTCGCCCGTTAAAATTTTTAAAAACGTTGATTTTCCCGCGCCATTTGCACCAATAACCCCATAACAGTTACCGTTTACAAATTTCACATTTACATCATCAAAAAGCACACGCTTTCCGAACTGAAGCGATAAATTGTTTACTGAAATCATTACACAAAATTTTGGGGCAAAGATACAAGTTTTAAGTAAGAGGGAGAAAATTCAGCACATAAAAAAAGAGGGAGATTAATCCCTCTTACTTATTATATAATTATTGACTTTATTAATCTCTAATAACTTTCGTCATAAATGTCTTGCTTGAAGTAATAACTGAAATAATATACACACCTATACCTTGCTGACTCAAATCTAAATTAACGCGATTTCCACCTTTAGTAGCCTGAATTGGTGTATTCACTATTACTCTTCCGTCAACACTCATCACTTTCAGGATTACATCTTCTTTTTTATACGAATTAAATATTATTTCGGAAAGTCCAGTTGTTGGATTAGGGAAAACAGATAACATGTCGTACATATCATCTAAAATATTTACAGCTCTAACTTCAGAGTGTTTGCCGTTTCCATCTTCATCCCATTGGTTAAGCCTATAGTAGTTTACTCCAATATTTGGTCTATCGTCAATTGTGTAATACTGAGACTCATTGTTTGTAGTCCCAGATCCTTTTACAACATTGATGATTTCAAAATTAACACCATCAGTCGATTTTTCAACCTCCCATCTATCGTTAATTCTTTCTGAATCTGTTTTCCAAAAAAGGTCAACTAAATGTTCATTAGGCTGATATTCTGCTGTGAATTCTGACAACTCTACAGGCAATAATAAACACTCTAATGAGGACGTACCTCCAAAACTCAAGCTATATCCTGTCCCTCCACTTGGACTCCACTTGTCGACGACTAATATGTAAGTTTCACCTGCAGTTACATTTAAAATGGCTAATTGCCCATTACCAGTTACACTTTCCGTTGCATCATTATTTGCAGGAGGCCCGCCATTCCCGGAAGCAGAAGTTACACCTGCGGTCCCTGCATCTGTGCATCGTATAGGCGAACCGAGAGCAGCACAAGTAACATTCGGACCATAAATTGCGAAATCATAATCATCTGTAGCAACAGTAGGGGTTATCGTTACAGACAAATTACCTGATGTTTGGGCCTGAAATGTATACCAATTTGTATGGTTTTCTCCTCCAGCTGGGCAAGCAGAACCAGTGCAACCTTCAGCAACAATTCCAGGTCCACTAGAGTTCGTAGAAATTGTAGAACCAGAGCATAAAGGTGTCATGGTTTGGCAATCACTATTATCCGTTCCGTTTGGACCACCCGCGCAAGGAACACATGTTAAAGTTGCATTCCATCCAGGACGAACGACTGAACCGTCTGATCTAAAACGAAATGTCAAGCATCCACTAGGACCTGTAGCAGTATAAGTAAAAGGAACTGCAGGAGCACCCATAATTTGACCCGATATATTTGCAGGTGCAGTCATAAACAAAGGACTATTTTGAGTAGGACCATTTCCAATCATTAAATAATCATACATATTTTCCGTATCGAACTGAGAAAAAGTTGCGCTCATACATTGACCAGCAATACTTGGACAAAATACTCTATAAATATTATTAATACTGCTCGAATAATCACCTCCAGATCCACCATTATCTGTATAAGTCAAAGGACCACAGCTTGAAACTAGACATGAACCGACATATTCACCATTAATACCAACGGTAGGATGTGAATATTGACCAAATGAATTGCTTGAAACCAAACACAAGAGTGATACAGCAAATTTTATAACTAAATTTTTCATTGTTCAAAAGTATTTAATGAATTTATTCTCGCTGATTTCTTTTTATAAAAAAGAATAATTTCAAGACCAGTATTAACGTCGTTCACCACAACATTATGATCAATCGCTCTCATTGAATCTAATCTGTCTAAATCTATTTGGCTTAAGATTGAACTATCTGAAACGATAACAGATTCATCCACTAGTTTATAATCAACGTTGTAACGTTCTATATTGGTTGGTAATTCCATCGGGGTAACATACCTTTCAGTTGACTGTCCCCATCCAATGGAAACAACAAAAATTGACATTATTAGTAATAATCTTTTCATAAAAATCTGTTATAGTAATTTGCAGAATTACGTTAATAAATAATTTAATTATACAAACATCAAACAAAAATAGTACAGCTTAAATAGCTTCTCCTGCGGCTTTTTATTATTGTCGAGGTATCCGCTGATTATCTGCCCTAAATTGTTCTCAGTTTCCAAATTCATTTCATTATTTAGACGACAGTTGTTTTCATTAGTTGCCTTTTTTCAAAATAAAAATAGTTGGGATAACACAAATCTATCATAAATCTAGACTAACAAAATAAAATATATTTGTTTAGTAATCTTTAAACTAAGCTGATTTAGTTAAGCACAGAACTGATGTAACCACTTAATATTCGAATATTTACAGATTATTTGAATCTAACGTAGTTTCACTTTAGCAGAATGTCTAAATAATATTCACTTCTCTTTCCAGCTCAACGCCGAATTTGGTTCGAACATCTTCAATGATCGAAGTGGACAAATCAAATATGTCATTTCCTTGACTATTGGAGTAATTCACCAAAACCAAAGCCTGGTTTTTATGCACTCCGTAAGTAGAAATTGTTTTCCCCTTCCAACCTGCCTGTTCGATTAACCAACCTGCAGCCAATTTAACTTTACCTTCTCCAGCGGGGTAATTGGGTGCGTTTTCGTAATTCTTTTGAATCTCCCTTAAAACTTCAATATCCACTACTGGATTTTTAAAGAAACTACCTGCATTTCCAATTTCTTTTGGATTAGGTAATTTACTGGAACGAATCACAATTACTGCATTACTAATGTCCTTTATGGAAGGGTTTTTTATTCCATTTTCTTCAAGCTCCGTATTAATCGCGCCGTAACTTGAATTGATTTGATGATTTTTTGTCAATTTAAAGGAAACAGATAAAATAATAAATTGATCTTTCAATTCGCGCTTAAATACACTTTCACGATAACCGAATTTACACTCTGAATGATTAAACGATTTTATTTTTCCCGTATTAATTTCATATGCTTCCAAAGAATGAAACACATCTTTAATTTCAATTCCATACGCTCCAATATTCTGCATTGGACTTGCGCCTACACTTCCAGGAATAAGCGATAGATTTTCTATACCACCAAAATCATGATCGATGCAATTCAACACAAATTCATGCCACACCTCTCCTGCTCCGGACTTTACTATTACAGCTTCATCCGATGCTTCAATAATTTCAAATCCTTTGATTTCATTTCGAATTACAAGTCCATCAAAATCTTTCGTAAACAAGATATTGCTTCCTCCTCCTAAAACAAGCAAGGAATCATTATTTCGTTGACGAAGTATTTCATCCAATTCTTCCTTATTGGAAAATCGTGAAAAACGCTTAGCAATAGACTGAATTCCGAATGTATTGAATTCTTTTAACGGGATATTATTCAAAATCATTTTCCAAAATTAGTGGAATCTACCTAAGGTTTAGATACTATTTAAAATAAACTTCAACGTTCGATTGTTGTTAATTAAGCGAATGCAAGTAAATTTGCAGTATGGAGCTCAAAAAAATATCACTCGAATCGGTAAATCAATTCAATGATAACACCCTTATTAGGCATTTAGGCATTGAAATCACTGAAATTGGAACAGATTATCTAACAGCCCGTATGCCTGTTGATCATCGTACCCATCAACCTATGGGCTTACTACATGGTGGAGCAAGCGTGGTTTTAATAGAAAGTTTAGGTTCAGTTGGATCAAGTCTTTTGGTCGATTTGAACGTTGAACATCCAGTCGGATTAGAGGTAAATGCGAACCATGTTGGTGCTGCACGAACAGGATACGTTTCCGCACGAGCAAAAATCGTTCACGCGGGAAAAAGAACGCATGTTTGGCAAGTAGAAGTTGAAACAGAAGATACAAAACGCCTAGTTTGCACCGGCCGTTTAACTGTTATGATTGTAAAACGCTAGTTTATATTGGGCGACATTTTAACATATAGACTTCCGCAACAGGAAATAATTCGATTAAATGGTACTTTCAAAGAAATTCAACAATTCGAAGGAATAAATGGTTTTATTGTTACTTCATTTGATAAGAGTAAAAAATTTCACTTTGCAGAAAACAAAAAGCCAGAACCGAATCATTCGTCCAATGAAACTCCAGTTTGTTATTCTAAAAGTGAATACAACGAAATCGCAACTTCCTTTTTGAATAAAATAAAAAAGCAAAATCTATCTAAAGCAATCTTTTCAAGAGTTAGGGCGGTAAATTTAGAAATAGAACCTTTTCAATTTTTCAACCAACTTTGTCTCACTTATCCTAACGCATTTGTTTACTTTATTTCCTCTCCGCTTTTCGGAACTTGGATTGGCGCTTCGCCTGAAATATTAATTGAATCAACGGGGAAATCGGCTGAAACAATGTCACTTGCAGGAACGTTAAGTCGTGATTCAAATGAAAAATGGGAAAGCAAAGAGAAAAATGAACAAGATTACGTCACAACGTACATCAACAATAAACTCATCGAATCCGGAGTTGAAAACTTACAGATTTCAGATCAACAAGAAGTCAACGCAGGACCTGTACGCCATTTAAAAACAACTTTTCAATTTGATTTAGGAAGCAATTCAGCAATAGCAATTGCGGACAAATTACATCCTACCCCTGCTGTTAGTGGCTACCCTCAAAAGGAAGCACTAGATTTGATTCATAAATCAGAAAAGCATCAACGAAGAATATATGCTGGTATGATCGGAGTCATAAATGAACATTCTACTCAGTTGTTTGTTAATTTACGTTGCGCTGAAATCATTCATAATCAAGCGTATCTTTATTTAGGTGGTGGTTTTACAAAAGATTCAAATGTTGTATCGGAATGGAATGAAACAGAAAATAAAGCAAAAACATTACTCAACGTGATGAAAAAACAATAGTTTTGAAATCTTATGCAAACGACAAATAAATCTGGAATTTCTGCTTTTGTAAATGAATGTGTAAAACACGGAATGCGGCATATCGTTTGTTCGCCTGGCTCCAGAAATGCACCTTTAGTCATTGCATTCGACGAACATCCTGAAGTTGAGACTTTTGTCATTCACGACGAACGATGCGCCGCATTTTACGCCATGGGAATGGCCCAACAATTAAATGCTCCAGTTGGCATCACCTGTACATCTGGTTCTGCCATGTTAAATTATTATCCAGCAGTTGCCGAAGCATATTACCAAGCAATCCCATTGGTTGTTATTTCAGCTGACCGTCCAGAAGAATGGATCGATCAAGGAGATGGACAAACTATCGTTCAAAAAGGGGTTTACTCCAATCATATTCGTTTTGAAAGCACAATTCGAGAAGAGATAAATAGTGATTTCACATTCGAAGAATTAAAGTCAATTATACAAACAGCATTTCAAAAAGGAAATGGAAACTGGAAAGGACCAATTCACTTCAATATTCCAATAAATGAACCGCTATATGTAACAATTGAAATTGAAAAACTGGATTCAGCTCGTTATCCAATTAAATCTGAAGTTTATGAATTATCCAACTCAGAGAAATCACTAATTGAAGAAATCTGGAAAAATTCGGAGCGAAAAATGATTCTATGTGGACAGCTTCCTAAAAACCCTTATTTACTCCAAAAATTAGTTGATTTGAGCAATGATTCGTCAATTGCCGTTCTAGTTGAAAACACATCTAATTTAACACATTCAGCATTTATTCACTGTATTGACCGCACACTTGAAGGAATCACAGATAGTGATATTCAAAAATTCAATCCTGACTTATTAATAACCATTGGTGGTGCTATTGTTTCTAAACGAATTAAACAATTTTTAAGAAAAGCCGGAGTGAAAAATCATTGGAAGGTAGGCTTTGAGTTTCCAGAAATGGATACATATAATGCTTTAACTAATTCTTTTGAGGTAAATGCAGCGACCTTTTTCGGTCACATACTATCGATTACTTGTGAACCTAAGAATTCGACGTTTGGAGCTCATTGGAAACAAATGGATTATATCTCACAAGATAAAATCAAAACCTTTTTTCAAACAATTCCTTACTCAGACTTAAGCGTATTTGAGACAATTCTCGACTATATCCCTGAAGACAGTTTCCTTCACATGGGAAATAGCTCTGTAGTGCGTTATTGTCAATTATTTGATCCAATAAAATCAATCACTTACTTCTCCAACCGCGGAACTAGTGGAATTGATGGTTGCACAAGCACAGCCTGCGGAATAGCGCTAATGTCGGCATCAAAATGCAATGTTTTAATCACAGGCGATGTTTCCTTCTTTTATGACAGCAATGCCTTATGGAGTAACCACCTCCCTTCCAACCTGAGAATAATATTAATTAATAATGGCGGTGGTGGAATATTTAAAATTATTCCTGGGCCTGATTCTACAGCTCAATCTGAAACATTTTTTGAAGCAAAACATGAATTTAAAGCCGAGTATATTTGTAAGGCTTTTGGAGTTCATTACACTCGCGTTCAGACTGTTCAAGAAATTGAAAGTGAAATGGAGCATTTTTATTTGCAAACAGAAGACGGAAAACCCAAATTACTTGAAATTTCAACACCTTCAGATGTAAACCCAATAGTTTTAAAAGATTTTTTTAATACCATCCGCCAATCTTAAATTCTTCATTAATTTTGCCTAAAATTAGATACGATGGATTTTTCAATTTTATTGACTTGGGATGGTATTTTTTATCTTGTCGTTTTATCGCTCTTAGAAATTGTACTTGGTATTGACAATATTATTTTTATTTCGATAATTACAGATAAACTTGATAAAGTCGAGCAACGAAAAGCTCGTAATATTGGATTAACCCTAGCTTTAATTATTCGACTAATTCTACTGACCATCGTTGCTTGGATCATGCAAATGGTTGAACCGTTGTTTTACATTAAAGAAATTCCATTTTCAGGCCAAAGTTTAGTGCTATTGATTGGTGGTTTATTCCTAATTTATAAGAGTACTACGGAAATGCACGAAAGTGTCACGGGCCATCAATCAGAGATTGAAAAAAGACCTACAAAACTTTCAGCTGTTATTACTCAAATCGTACTTATCGATATCGTTTTTAGTTTTGACTCTATTATCTCTGCAATTGGTATGACCAATGGAATCAAAGCAGAAACTGGACACAATCCTATGGTTATTATCTATTTAGCTGTAATTGTATCCATGATTATCATGTTACTTTTTGCCAAGCAAATCTCGGACTTCATCAATAACCGTCCAACAATTAAAATGATTGCACTGGGATTCTTAGTAACAATAGGTGTTATACTTGTAGCTGAAGCATTTGGACAACACATACCAAAGGGCTATATCTATTTCGCGATGGTTTACTCTCTTCTTGTTGAATTTTTGAATATTAGAATGCGTAAGAATAAAAAAGTCGAAGAAAAATGACAATGGAAGACGCTCTTCTTTATTTCCCTTACAATAATGAAATAGATATCGACGATTTATACGACGAATTACTTTTCGAACAGAAACAATTTCTTTCTAACCGAATGCCAATTTCAAAGGTGTTTAATTCTCGGATTGCGCGACTTAAAAAAATAGATGAAGCATTCGTTTTCTTTGGAGGAAAGAATGAAGCTGCACTGGATGAACTAAAACTATTAGTTTATGATAACGATTCAATTTATGAATCATATCAGGTCTTTCAAAAAAATTTAAATCAAGTCAGACTTTCAATTTTTAAGGCTTCAAATGTCACAGAATTGATCTCAACGATAGATGTGCTCTTTAAAAATCAAATTGAATTCGCTCGTAATTTTCCAACTATAAATCAATCATTAGAGGCTAATCCAATCATATCAAAAGAGCCAGACGCAATGGAGATAATTGAGGCAATTCAATCAGCTACAAAAATCGGAATTACAAAATTTAATGAACTTTCACAATTGCCCGCGGATAATATTCTTGTTCAAGAGGCAAATCGATTATCTTTGTGGTTGAAACTAGAAACACATGTCTGATATTTTCAAAAGTTTAAGAGCACAACTCGAATTAGAAGAATGGCCAAATGTTTATTTATTTAAGCTTATTGGGCCGAATAATACCGAAACTGTGGCTAGAATCACAGCACTTTTTGACGATGGTACCGATTTACATTACCAACCATCCAAAACAGGTAAATATATTAGTATTAGTGTGAAAGAAATGATGATGGATGTAGATTCTATTATCGAGAAGTATGAACAAGCAGCCTTAATTGAAGGCGTAATGACATTGTAGTATGGTATTAGTTGGATTTAATTGGCAGGATATTTTAATTGGAATGTTATGGGTGTCAATCATAGTTTTAGTCATTGTAATTGGTTATCGTAAGCTATTATCTCATCTGCAACGAAATGATATCAAGAAAGAAGATTATTGTGTATTGCTGAACTTAGAAGAATCTCCCGTAACCGGAGAAATCCCGTTCTACTTTACATCTGAAAAAGTGAAAAATGTATCTATTTGGATTCAAGATAGCTCTATGAATGATTTGATTGAAGTCTCGAATAAGGAATGCAAGATTGGGGGAAATATTATTCGATATAATTCCAATAGTCTAAAAAATGGTACTTATTTTTATTCACTTAAGACAGAAAACCAAAAGGTCAGTAAGAAAATGATAGTATTTCACGGCTAACATGACAAATTGACGCTAAATTAATCGTGGCAAAATTATTGACTTTAACATTTTAGAATTAAATTTAGACCGATTGAGGTTATTAACACAAAATAAAAAATAAAAGTTATGGCATTAGAAATAACGGATGCAAATTTCGAAGAATTAGTAATGAATTCAGATAAACCAGTTGTGGTTGATTTCTGGGCTGAATGGTGTGGACCTTGTCGCATGATTGGTCCGGTTATTGAAGAAATGGCAACTGAATATGACGGAAAAGCAGTAATAGGAAAAGTCAATGTAGACGAAAATCCTGGAGTTTCTGCAAAATTTGGAGTTAGAAATATCCCTACAATTTTATTCGTGAAAAACGGAGAAATAGCTGACAAGTCTGTCGGTGCAGTTCCTAAAGCGCAATTAACATCAAAATTAGATGCAATTTTGTAATTGAAATTATATTCAACTATTTGTAAAGCCTTTCAACTTTCGAAAGGCTTTTTTTGTGACATTAAAGTACTAACTTTGTCTAAATTATTTTTGACATGTCAACATTTGTAAGAAGGCTAAAATATTATGGAATCGGATTTGGAATGGGACTAGTTTTCATTTTCTTTTTCTTTCAAAACAGAGGTTGTTCTTGGCTTCCTGGAAACCGTGTAAAAAATGCAATTTTAGATAGATTAATTGTCATTTCGGACAGCACTAATCTAGTTCTAAAAGAAAAGGGACTATCAAAGGATGATATTATCAACGCACTAAATGAAGGAGATGTTGAGTTTGACGAAAGTGACAAACACAATGAATCTAAAATTTACATAATAGAACAAGACGACATTAAATACGCCTTTACCCTTCCTTATGAAAGCTTTATATCTGAAGTGCAAATTAGAGATAGAAAGAAACAAATTGCACCAACAAAAAAAGGATTAGGAAACATACTCCACTACCCTAATGATGAATATTTGGTTTACCCGGACTCCACAAAACTTGTCACCTGTCAACAGGAAGCATTAGGATTAATTGAACCAAAAAAAATACTTCAACAAATCAAAAAAACAGGACGCTTTGATTTTGAAAAATCAAATTTAAAACAACGCCCTAAGCCAGAGCATTATCTGACTTTTGAAAGCAAAGGGGAAATTATTGGTGCTAAAATTATTTGGTATAAAAATAAATTAAATGTTACATCGTTCGTTTCTAAAAAAAGTGAAAGTTGTAATTAAAGGTTTATAACAGTTAGCTTGTTAATAAAAGTAGCGCCTTTATACCTACAGATAGTATTGTTTTTATATTTTTGATGCATGAATTTTATTGCAGAACAGATTGCTGGAATGTTAAATGGAAAAGTTGAAGGTAACCCTTTAGCTGAAGTTAGCTCCCTAGCTAAAATAGAGGAAGGTTTTTGCGGTGCACTATCGTTTCTTGCTAATTCAAAATATGAAGAGTTTATTTATACTACACAATCAACTATTTGCATTGTAAATAACACCTTCACTCCATCGAAAGAATTACCGTCAACATTGACGTTGATAAAAGTGGAAGACGCCTATTCTTGTTTTGCAAAATTGCTTGAACTTTACGATTCAATGACCAAAGAAGAACCTCGAATTGAGCAACCTTCTTTTGTTGATTCATCGGCAACAGTAGGAGAAAATGTTTACCTCGGTGCATTTTCTTATGTTGGAAAGGAATCAATCATCGGAAATAATGTTTCAATTTACCCCAACGTGACCATTGGAAAGAATGTTCAGATTGGAGAAGGAACAGTAATCTACTCTGGTGTTACGATATATCGAGACTGTGTAATTGGAAAGAATTGTGTAATTCACTCAGGTGCTGTAATTGGAGCTGATGGATTTGGATTTGCGCCTGACAAAAACGGTGAATTTCAAAAAATTCCTCAAATCGGTAATGTGATTTTAGAGGACAATGTGGATATCGGCGCTAACTCGACGGTAGACAGAGCAACAATGGGAAGTACAATTATTCGCAAAGGAGCAAAAATTGACAACCTTGTTCAAATCGGCCACAATGTAGAAATAGGAAACAATACAGCAATGGCTGCTCAAGTAGGGATTGCTGGATCAACAAAAGTTGGAAACAATGTAATGGTTGGAGGGCAAGTTGGATTGGCTGGACACATGAAAGTTGGAAACCGTGTAATGATAGCTGCTCAATCAGGAGTGGCAGGAGACATTAAAGATGGGACAAAATTAATGGGTTCTCCAGCATTTGATAGTGAAGATTACAAGAAATCTTATCTTGGATTCAGAAGATTACCTCGAATTTTGACTAGATTGCAAGAATTGGAAGATAGAATTAAAGAATTAACAAAAGATAAATAAAGAATGTCTGAGAAGCAAAGAACGCTTAAAAAAGCAATTAAACTTTCAGGAATTGGTCTTCATACAGGAGAAAAAGTAAACCTAGAAATAGTTCCGGCAGCAGCAAATCATGGATATAAATTCCAGCGTATAGATTTAGACGGAGAACCTATCATAAACGCGGATTGCGACTTGGTTGTTGCTACCGACAGAGGTACAACTTTGGAGCAAAATGGAGCTCGTGTCTACACGACTGAGCATTTATTAGCTGCTCTTTATGGATGTCATGTAGACAATGCATTAATCAAAATTGACGGACCTGAAATTCCAATTATGGATGGTAGTTCTTTACTTTTCGTTAATGCAATTGAAAAGGTAGGTTTTGAAGATCAAGATGCAGAACGTATTTATCTTGAACTAGACGAAAACATTGCATGGGAAGACGTTGACAAAGGAATTGAATTTCTTGCCGTACCAGATATCAACTATCGAATTACGGTAATGGTCGATTATAAATCACCTGTGCTTGGAACACAACATGCCACAATGTACAATATTGGCGAGTTTAAAGAGCATATTTCTAAATGTCGAACTTTTGTTTTCCTTAGAGAATTAGAATTTTTAGCTAAAAACGATTTAATCAAAGGAGGAAATCTTGATAACGCAATCGTTTTAGTGGAAAGAAATGATGTTAGCAAGGAAGAATTAGATCGATTAGCAAAACTTTTAGGTAAAGAAGATTTAAAGATATCTATTGATGGAATTGGGGTATTGAACAGTACAAAACTACAATACGAAAATGAACCTGCTCGTCACAAATTATTAGATATTGTTGGAGATTTAGCTTTGGTAGGCCGACCAATAAAAGCGCATATCTTAGCGGCAAGACCTGGTCATTCTGGAAACGTTCGTTTTGCGAAGGTTTTAAAAGAGTACATGAAAAACCAAGCAAAAGCTGCCCGCAAATTTGACTTGACAAAAGACCCATTGTATGATATCAATGATATTGAAAAAATGCTTCCTCACCGATTCCCTTTCTTAATGGTCGATAAGATCATGGAAATTCAAGATGAATCAATTTTAGGTGTGAAAAATATCACTATGAATGAGCCAATATTCCAAGGTCATTTCCCTGGGAATCCAGTTTTCCCTGGAGTTCTTCAAATTGAAGCGATGGCCCAGGTTGGAGGGATATTCGCATTAAGTAAAGTAGAAGACCCACACCTCTACTCGACTTACTTCATGAAAATTGATAATGTAAAATTCAAACAAAAAGTTCTCCCAGGAGACGTTGTTGCATTCGAACTAAAGCTACTTTCACCTATTCGTCGTGGATTAGTGAATATGGGAGGTGCTGGATATGTTAACGGAAAAGTTGTTGTTGAGGCAGATATGCTCGCACAGGTTGTAAAGGATAAAGTTTAATGATAAGTAAATTAGCAAATATTTCGAGTGACGCTCAAATTGGAAAAAACGTCAGAATTGACAGTTTCACGACAATATACGAAAATGTAATAATCGGAGACGATTCAATCATTCATCCAAACGTAACAATCTACCCAGGAGCAAGAATCGGTAAAGGTGTGGAAATATATCCGGGCGCTGTAATCAGTGCCATTCCGCAAGATTTAAAATTTGACGGAGAAGACACTACGGTTGAAATTGGAGATAATACCGTCATCCGTGAATGTGTAACGATCCACAAGGGTACATCAGATAAATGGAAAACTAGTATTGGAAGTAATTGTCTAATTATGACGTATGTTCATATTGCACATGACTGCCAAATTGGAAACAATGTGATTCTTGCTAGTTATGTAGGATTGTCTGGTCACACAATTATAGATGACTACGCCATTTTAGAAGGTAAAGTTGGCACTCAACAATTTGCACGAGTTGGAAAACATGCATTTGTCGCTGGAGCATCATTAATCCGAAAAAACGTACCACCGTTCGTGCGCGTAGCTAGAGAACCATTAACATTTGTAGGTGTAAACTCAATTGGATTGCGTAGAAGAGGATATACAGAAGAACAAACAAAAGAGGTTGAAGACATCTATCGTGTGCTTTTCGTGAACAATAAAAGTGTAAATAAAGGTATCGAAGCAGTAAAAAATGAATTACCAGACTCTCCTCTCAGAAAAGAAATACTTGACTTTATTGAAAGCAGCGCAGAGCGTGGAATAGTTAAGAGAGAAAGCTAATTTTAAGATGAAAAGAGGTGATGTAATCACAGTTTCTATCACTGATTACGCATTTGGTGGTAAAGGAATTGCAAAAGTCGAAACTGAGAATGGTGAATATGTCATTTTTGTTGAAAATACATTTCCAGGTCAAATTGTAGAAGCGCGAATAGCGAAAAAGCGTAAGCGCTATGCAGAAGCAAAGTTGATAGAAATCATTGAGCGTTCAGAAGATGAAAAACCAATTGATTTCCAAGAAATATCTGGCGGACCATACATCTTCGTTCCTGTTGAAATTCAAGAAAAGTATAAAAAAGATTCTACTTTAGAAGTGTTTCGTCGAATTGGTGGTATCACAAATCCGAATGATTATTTCGACGAGTTCATTTCGTCTCCTAATCACTACCATTATAGAAACAAAATGGAGTACAGTTTTTCATCCATTGAACATGATATTCATTCTGGTGAAGAAAAAGACGATGCCTTTGCATTAGGCTTTAAAAGAAGAGGAACATGGTGGAAAGTAGAAACACTTGAAAAACCAAGTGGACTATTTGATGAACAATGGGAAACTCTTCTGGATGAATTAAGAGTGCTTTTAAAAAATACAGGTCTTCCCGCGTGGCATCCACCTCAAAAAACGGGGTTCTTTAGACATATCGTCGTCCGAAAATCATTTGATCAAAATCAATTATTATTGAATTTGGTAACATCATCGACTGGTTTAAAAAAGTTTGACTTCTCAATTTTAGTAAACTTTTTAAAGAAAAAACTTGGCGATCGTTTAGCAGGTATACAACATACAGTGAATGACAACGTTGCCGACAGATCTAAAATTGAAAATGGCCAATGTAAACTGTTATACGGAAAGGAAATTGTTGTAGAAAAACTCCTCGGACTAAACTTTGAAATTTCGATGGAAAGTTTCTTTCAGACAAATCCAGCTTGTGCTGAATTACTCTATACCAAGGCACTAGACTATGTATTTGAAGAAAACCTAAACAAAGATGACGTTGTAATGGACTTATTCTGCGGGACAGGAACGATTGGACAAATATTAGCATCTAAAAATAATGGGGTCAAAATAATCGGTGTTGATATCGTGGAAGAAGCCATTGAAGACGCAAAAAGAAACGCAAAAAGAAACAACATCGAAGGTATTGATTTTTATGCAGCTGACGTCGGGAAATTTCTAAAAGAATATCCAAATTTTTCAGGAAAAATAAAAACGATTATTCTAGACCCTCCTCGTGCGGGAATAGCTCCAAAAACACTTTTAAAGGTAATTGAACTAGAAGCTGAAAACATCGTTTATATTTCATGTAATCCTTCCACACAAGCCAGAGATACATACAGTTTGATTCAAGCGGGATATATTTTAGAGAAAATATCATTAGTCGATCAATTTCCACATACTGGCCATATCGAGTCAATAGCCAAATACAAGCGAAAATGAATGTAGAAGTCATATCCATTGGCGATGAATTATTAATTGGTCAAACAATTAACACGAACGCATCATGGATTGGTTCTGAATTGGCTCTACGCGGAGCGAAAGTTTCCCATTGTGCGGTAATTGAAGATAAAAAAGAAGCGATTATAAACGCATTAGACAGTGCTTTAAAAAGAGCCGACGCAATTATTATTACTGGTGGATTAGGTCCAACAAAGGATGACATAACCAAGCACACTTTAACTGAATATTTCAACACTGAACTGGAAATTAACGAAGACGTTTTAAAACATGTGAAAGGCTTTTTCGAACGGCGAAATAGAGAGATGTTAGATGTTAATATTCAACAAGCAGCATTGCCTAAATCGGCTAAAATATTGAAAAATGATTTAGGAACAGCTTCCGGAATGCTCTTTGAAATTGACAACAAAACAGTCATTAGCTTGCCTGGGGTTCCGTATGAAATGAAATATATATTAACCACTAGCGGATTTGATTTTTTAGTCGATAAATATGGAGTATCAAACTTATATCATCGGACAATTCATTTTCAAGGAATTGGAGAATCATATTTGGCAGAAGCAATCTCAGAAATTGAAATTTATTTAGAAGAGCGAGATATTAAATTAGCATACCTACCATCTCCTGGCCTTGTAAGATTGCGTTTTACCTCCACTCCTACTGAAGCTAAAATGACCGTCATAGATGACGCGATTCATCAGATTTCAGAATTACTACCGGCACATGTTTTTGGAGAAGGTGATATCACCTTAAATCAGCAAATAGGTTCAATTCTCCTAGAACAAAGCGCTACACTCGGTACTGTTGAAAGCTGCACTGGTGGAGCTATCGCCAAAGAAATTGTCCAAATTTCCGGATCCTCTGCCTATTTTAACGGAAGTATTATTAGTTACTCAAACGAACTGAAAGTTAATCTTGTTGGGGTAAATCCGGTTTCAATTGAAAATCATGGGGCAGTTAGCGAACAAGTCGTTACTGAAATGGCACAAAATGGAAGGAAATTATTAAATGTTGATTATTGCATCGCAACTTCAGGTATAGCAGGGCCTTCAGGTGGAACCAAAGAAAAACCTGTAGGAACAATTTGGATTTGTGTTGCAGGTCCTGATACTTTTAAAGCAAAAAAGTTTAACTTTGGCGACGATAGAGCTAGAAACATCAAAATCACGTATTTAACAGGATTAAACATGCTTCGTCAAATGCTCTTAAAAATAAATAAATAAAAAAGTTATTTTTTTCCTTGTAGTTTTAGGAAATAAGTAGTTTCTTTGCACCCGCTTTTATAAGTCGGATTAAATAATATTAGAGATGTCAAGAGTTTGTCAAATCACAGGAAAGTCAGTAATGGTAGGGAACAATGTTTCTCACTCGCAACGTAAAACGAAGCGTAAATTTTACCCGAATTTAATTACGAAAAAATTCTTTATTCCTGAAGAAAATGGGTTTATCACGTTGAAAATTTCAACTTCAGCGTTAAGAACAATTAATAAGAAAGGAATTTCTGCTTGCATCAAAGAAGCACGCGAAAAAGGATTTATAAAATAATATTCTACCTCTTCCCTAATTAGGAATGTAGTATAAAAAAGAATTAAAATGGCAAAAAAAGGAAATAGAGTCCAAGTTATTTTAGAGTGTACTGAGCACAAAGATTCTGGAATGGCAGGAACTTCTCGATATATTTCGACGAAAAACAGAAAGAATACTCCAGATCGTTTGGAGATTAAAAAGTTCAATCCAATTTTGAAGCGTTACACGATTCATAAAGAAATTAAATAACTTTTAGAGATGGCAAAGAAAGTAGTAGCATCCTTACAAAAAGGAGGAGGAAAAGAGCATACGAAAGTGATTAAAATGATTAAGTCTGAAAAGACTGGATCTTACGCTTTCAAAGAAGAAATAGTACACAATGATAAAGTTCAAGAGTGGTTCAAGAAAAACTAATCACTATTGATTGAAATATTTTTAAGCTTCTGCCTATGGTAGGAGCTTTTCTTTTTTAATAAATTATGGCATTATTCAACCTCTTCTCGAAAAACAAAAAGGAAACTCTTGACAAAGGTCTAGAAAAAACCAAACAAAGTTTTCTTACAAAGATTGCGCGTTCTGTTGTTGGTAAATCAAAAGTGGATGCCGACGTATTGGATAATTTAGAAGAAATTCTAATCACCTCAGATGTAGGTGTTGAAACGACACTAAAAATTATTGAAAAAATTGAAGCAAGGGTTTCTCGCGACAAAGTACTAGGAGTAGACGAGTTAAATATTGTTCTTAAAGAAGAAATCAGCGCGTTACTTGAAGAGAATAATGCAATTAGCAATGTTGATTTCTCAATTCCTAAACACACAGAAGGCCCACATGTAATTATGGTGGTTGGTGTAAATGGCGTGGGTAAAACTACAACGATCGGTAAACTTGCTCATCAGTTCAAGTCAGCTGGAAAAAGTGTTGTACTTGGCGCATCAGACACTTTCCGAGCAGCCGCGGTTGACCAATTAATTATTTGGGCAGATCGTGTTGGCGTGCCTATTGTTCAGCAAGGAATGGGCGCTGATCCAGCATCAGTGGCGTTCGACGCATTGCAATCGGCAAAGGCTCAAAATGCAGATGTTGTAATAATTGACACCGCAGGTCGACTTCACAACAAGGTCAATTTAATGAATGAACTAAGTAAAGTAAAACGTGTTATGGATAAAGTAATACCGAATGCTCCACACGAAGTTCTTTTGGTACTAGATGGATCAACAGGCCAAAACGCATACGAGCAAGCGAAACAATTCTCATTAGCTACTCAAATTACCGCATTAGCAATCACAAAATTGGATGGTACAGCAAAAGGTGGAGTTGTAATCGGTATTTCAGACCAAATGAAAATTCCTGTTAAGTATATTGGTATTGGAGAAGGAATGGATGACCTTCAGGCATTTAACAAAACTGAATTCGTAGATTCATTGTTCTCATAATACTTTGTTAAGTTATAAACAAAGTATTATTCCATTGTGAATAATTTCATTTAATTGTTTCGTATTTGTTGTTTTCATATATTAGTTGCCTAAACTGTTAAACTATGAAACGATTAAACTTGTCCAAATTAAATTTTGGGCTCAAACCATTAGTATTTTTAATGGCGCTTCTAACTTTTAATTCCTTTTCACAACAAAATGGAGTTATTAGATGCTATACTGTCGAAGATGATTCTATGCGGCATGCAAATGACCCTAACCTCCAAACAAACGAGGAGTTTGAGGATTGGATAACCAAACAATTAGAGGCAAAACGAAAAAAAGGCGAAACTCAATTGATTATTAATGGCGTCTACCAAATACCGGTGGTGGTTCATGTTATTCACAATGGAGAAGCAATCGGAACTGGTACTAATATTTCAGCAGCTGCCATTCAATCCCAAATCGATGTGTTAAACGAAGATTTTAGAAAGCTTATTGGAACGCCTGGATATAATACACATCCCTACGGAGCGGATACAAAAATTGAATTTTGTTTGGCTAAAAGAAGACCAAATGGTACAGCTTTCCCAGCGGGAGAAGATGGAATAAACCGTGTTAATCGAAACACCCAAGGTTGGGGTGCACCGCCATTTTCTCAAGCATTTATTAATGGAACAATAAAACCTTGGTCAACTGGAACGGATTTAGGAGGATGGAATCCTGCAGATTACATGAATTTCTGGTCGGCAAATATTGGAGGAGGTTTACTAGGCTGGGCACAATTCCCAACTACTACTCTTGGAGGAATGAGTTGTGCTTCTCAAAGTGTAACTACTGATGGTGTTGTAATGCTATATTCAAGTATTGGTAAATCAGCTGTAACTGGTCAACCAGGCCCTTACAATGAAGGGAGAACTGCAACTCATGAAATTGGTCACTGGCTAGGATTACGTCACATTTGGGGCGATGGAGGTTGTGGTGTAGATGATTTTTGCGCTGATACTCCACTTTCTGATGCGTCAAACTTTGGCTGTCCTAATACCAATAGTTGTGTGGATCCTAATGGCGACCCTGTAGACATGGTTCAAAATTACATGGATTACTCCGATGACGCATGTATGAATATTTTTACCTACGATCAAATGGCTCGTATGCGAATTGTTTTAGAAAGTAGTCCAATTCGTGCTTCACTAATAACTTCAAGCGCATGTATACCGCCAAATGTTAGTGATGCTTCTATTGTAAATGTTTTAAACCCAAAAGGTGATAATTGTACTGGTTCGATTACGCCATCTGTTACTATCAAAAATAGAGGTGCGTCGAATTTAACATCAGCTACAATTTCATACACGATAGATGGTGGGACTCCAACAACATTTAATTGGACCGGAACAATTACTCCAAATAATACAGCAAATGTCAATCTCCCGGCATTCACAGCTACTCTTGGTGTTCATATCTTTAAGGCTTATTCAACAGTACCTAACGGAGTGATAGATCCAGACCCAACTTATGACACAACGGAAATTCAATTTGCCGTATCAAATGGATTTCAACCTGATTATTCTCAAGATTTTGAATCAGGTACATTTGTTCCAGATGTAAGGTGGAACGTTGTAAACCCTAATAGTGATTGCTTTGAATGGATTGGTCAATCGTGTACATCTAGTAATGGAACATACCCGAATGATGCTGCGATGATGGCGAATAACGGAAATAACACGGCCCAAGATGAATTCTTATATACTCCGTTCTTTATTTTACCTTGCAATGCTTCTTCTGCTGAATTAGTTTTTGACAAGGCCTACCAAAGAAGAGCCACTGGATCGAATGATCGATTGAGACTAGAAATGTCTACCAATTGCGGAGCTACATGGACTACTACTTTATATGATCAATCTGGAACTGGACTTCAATCAAACACCGCTACTTCAACGGCTTATTGGATTCCAAGTGCTGCGACCGATTGGGATAATGTTGTCATCAACTTGACTCCTTATGTTACTGGAACTTCCCAAACAGTTCAATTTAGATTCCGAGGAACTAACGCTGGTGGTGCTGGTGGTGGAAATATATATGTCGATAATTTTCAATTTAATGCTGTTACCCCAGGTGAAATTGAATTAGCTCAAGGTGCGACAAATGTATTAGATGGAGGTTTTGTAAACGTAGGTTCCACACCTCTTGGTTCACCTACAAACTTTGTTTTTACAATAAGTAATCCAGGAACGAGTAATTTAACTCTTACTGGGCCAATCACTATAACAGGTGCTTCGCAATTTACATTGAATTCAACTTTTGGAATAACGACAGTTCCTGCAGGTGGGTCAACAACTTTTTCAATTGACTTTACTCCGGATGGGGCTGGACCTTTCACAGCAACTGTTTCTTTCGGAACAAATGATTGTGATGAAGCGGCTTATGATTTTCAAATTACAGGAACTGGAAGCGTAACACCTCCAGTAGCCAACTTTACCGCAAACCCGACAACAATTTGTCAAGGTAGCACTGTAACATATACAGATGCTTCAACAGGAGCTTCAAGCTGGACATGGACATTCCCAAGTGGAACTCCGGCATCAGCAACTGGTGCAGGCCCTCATACAATTACCTATAACACGCCTGGTACATTTAATGCGCAGTTAGCGGTGACTAACGCTTTTGGTTCGGATACGGATTTACAAACGAACTTAATTACAGTATTATCTGGAACAGGAACTGTTTTACCGATTACACAGGGATTTACTGCTGCTACCTTCCCTCCTGCTGGATGGTCTATTAACAATGGAGGAAATACTGCAACTTGGACGCGAAGCGCAACTCAAGGAACTGCTCCAACTGCTGGAAATTCGGCTGTAATGAATAACTATTCAACTGATTTTACTGGAGATGCAGATGACTTAGTAATGCTTCCTGCAGATTTCTCAGGACTAGCGACTGCACAATTGCAATTTGATGTAGCTTATGCACCTTATAACGCTACTTTATTTGATCAATTGCAAGTTTTAGTATCTGACGATTGCGGTCAAACATACAATGTAGTGTATGACAAGTCTGGAGCGACCCTTGGAACTCAACCTGCTCAAACTGGTGCTTATACAGCTCCAACAACATGGAGACAAGAAACTATTGATCTTTCGGCATATGTTGGATCAGCTAAAGTTGACGTATTATTCAGAAATATCTCTGGATACGGTCAGTACTTATACATTGACAATGTGAACTTAACGGGAACTTTATCCACTGCAACAGCAAGTTTCACAGCGTCTCCAAGTACAATTTGCCAAGGCCAAACAGTTACATTCACAGACGCGTCAACTGGTGCAACATCTTGGGATTGGAACTTTGGAACAGGTGCTTCACCAGCAACCGCAACTGGAGTTGGTCCTCATGTTGTAACTTATAACACAGCTGGAAGTCCTTCTGTTACTTTATCTATTAACAGCGGAGCTGATACAGATATACAAAACGTAACAGTTAACCCTACTCCAGCAACACCAACGATTACTGCAGGTGGTCCAACGACTTTCTGTACTGGTGGTTCTGTTACATTGACTTCTAGTTCTGCAACTGGCAACCAATGGTCATTGAACGGTACACCGATTGGAGGTGCAACTGCACAAACGCATGTAGCTTCTGCTGCTGGTAACTATACTGTGACAGTTACAACAGGTGGTTGTCCATCTGCTGCTTCAGCTGCAACAACAGTTACAATTAACCCTACTCCAGCAACACCAACGATTACTGCAGGTGGTCCAATAACTTTCTGTACTGGTGGAAGTGTAGTATTGACATCATCGTCAGCTACTGGTAACGTTTGGTCAACAGGAGCAACTACACAGTCAATTACAGTTTCAACAGCTGGAACTTATACGGTTTCAGTAACAAGTGGTGGTTGTACATCAGCCGCATCAGCCGGAACAACTGTAACAGTTAATCCATTACCAGCTACACCAAGTATTACAGCAGGAGGTCCAACAACGTTCTGTTCTGGTGGAAGTGTAGTATTGACATCATCGTCAGCTACTGGTAACGTTTGGTCAACAGGAGCAACTACACAGTCAATTACAGTTTCAACAGCTGGAACTTATACGGTTTCAGTAACAAGTGGTGGTTGTACATCAGCTGCATCAGCAGGAACAACTGTTACAGTTAATCCATTACCAGCTACGCCAAGTATTACAGCAGGAGGATCAACAACATTCTGTTCAGGTGGAAGTGTCGTTTTAACTTCATCATCTGCTACAGGTAACGTATGGTCTACTGGAGCAACTACACAGTCAATTACAGTTTCAACAGCTGGAACTTATACGGTTTCAGTAACAAGTGGTGGTTGTACATCAGCCGCATCAGCCGGAACAACTGTAACAGTTAATCCATTACCAGCTACACCAAGTATTACAGCAGGAGGTTCAACAACATTCTGTTCAGGTGGAAGTGTTGTTTTAACTTCATCATCTGCTACAGGTAACGTATGGTCTACTGGAGCAACTACACAGTCAATTACAGTTTCAACAGCTGGAACTTATACGGTTTCAGTAACAAGTGGTGGTTGTACATCAGCTGCATCAGCAGGAACAACTGTTACAGTTAATCCATTACCAGCTACGCCAAGTATTACAGCAGGAGGATCAACAACATTCTGTTCAGGTGGAAGTGTCGTTTTAACTTCATCATCTGCTACAGGTAACGTATGGTCTACTGGAGCAACTACACAGTCAATTACAGTTTCAACAGCTGGAACTTATACGGTTTCAGTAACAAGTGGTGGTTGTACATCAGCTGCATCAGCAGGAACAACTGTTACAGTTAACCCTACTCCAGTAATTACTGTAGGAACTGTAAGTAACCCTTCAACGTGCGCGACTGCAACTGGTTCTATCCAGGTGAACGGTTCTGCAACAGGAGTTGTTTCTTGGGCTGGCACTGCAACTGGAAACTCAGGTACTGTAACATTACCTTATGTTATTACAGGGCTGACAGCTGGAACATATAATATTATTATTACAGCTGGTTCGTGTCCTTCAAATACATTAGTACAAGGTTTAACTGATCCTTCGGCTCCTGCAACTCCAACTATTACAGCTGGTACGACTACTTTCTGTTCTGGTGGTTCTGTTACATTGACTTCTAGTTCTGCAACTGGTAACCAATGGTCATTGAATGGTACGCCTATCGGTGGAGCAACAAATCAAACTTATGTAGCATCTGCTTCTGGTGACTATACTGTAGTTGTGATATCAGGAGGTTGTACTTCTTCAGCTTCTGCTTCGACTACTGTTACAGTTAACCCTACTCCAGCAACACCAACGATTACTGCAGGTATTACAACCTTCTGTTCTGGCGGATCTGTGACTTTAACTTCTAGTTCTGCAACTGGTAACCAATGGTCATTAAATGGTACACCGATTGGAGGTGCAACTGCACAAACTTACGTAGCTTCTGCTGCTGGTAACTATACTGTGACAGTTACAACAGGTGGTTGTCCATCTGCTGCTTCAGCTGCAACATCGGTAACAGTTAACCCTACTCCAGCAACACCAACGATTTCAGCAGGTATTACAACCTTCTGTTCTGGCGGTTCGGTAACATTGACTTCTAGTTCTGCAACTGGTAACCAATGGTCATTGAATGGTACACCGATTGGAGGTGCAACTGCACAAACTTACGTAGCTTCTGCTGCTGGTAACTATACTGTGACAGTTACAACAGGTGGTTGTCCATCTGCTGCTTCAGCTGCAACAACAGTTACAATTAACCCTACTCCAGTAATTACTGTAGGAACTGTAAGTAACCCTTCAACGTGCGCGACTGCAACTGGTTCTATCCAGGTGAACGGTTCTGCAACAGGAGTTGTTTCTTGGGCTGGCACTGCAACTGGAAACTCAGGTACTGTAACATTACCTTATGTTATTACAGGGCTGACAGCTGGAACATATAATATTATTATTACAGCTGGTTCGTGTCCTTCAAATACATTAGTACAAGGTTTAACTGATCCTTCGGCTCCTGCAACTCCAACTATTACAGCTGGTACGACTACTTTCTGTTCTGGTGGATCTGTGACTTTAACTTCTAGTTCTGCAACTGGTAACCAATGGTCATTAAACGGAACACCAATCGGAGGAGCGACAAATCAAACGTTTGTGGCATCTGCTTCTGGTAACTATACTGTAGTTGTGATATCAGGAGGTTGTACTTCTTCAGCTTCTGCTGCAACAACTGTTACAGTTAACCCTACTCCAGTTATTACGATTGGAACAGTTTCCGATCCTATTTCATGCTCAACTTCAACTGGTTCAATTCAAGTAAATGGATCAGCAACTGGAATTGTATCTTGGACAGGGACATCATCTGGAAGCTCTGGTTCTGGTACTTTACCTTATGTAATTACAGGACTGCCTGCGGGATCGTATAATATCTCAGTAGACGCAGGTTCTTGTATTTCTAATACATTGGTTCAAAGTTTAACTGACCCTTCTGCACCTGCTACTCCGACTGTTACGAATAGCGGTGCGACTACATTCTGTGTTGGTGGTTCTGTTACATTAACTTCGAGTGCCACAACTGGTAACCAATGGTATTTTAATGGTACACCAATCGGAGGTGCGACAGGACAAAGTTATGTTGCAAGTAGTTCTGGTAATTATACGGTAAATACAACTTCTGGAGCTTGTACTTCGAGTACATCTTCTTCGACAACAGTGACCGTAAATCCAAATCCGACAGCACCAATAGTTACAACTAGTGGGTCAACTGCAATTTGCGCAGGAAGTTCAGTTACATTGAATTCATCTCAAGCAACAGGTAACTTATGGTCTGATGGTCAAACGTCACAAAGTATCTCTGTTAATGCTGCAGGAATTTACACTGTAACATATACAGATGGAAATGGATGTTCTGCAACAACTTCAGGTGTTGAGGTAACAATTAATCCATTACCAGCACCTCCAACTATTTCAGCAAGTGGTCCATTAATATTCTGTAAAGACGGATCTGTTGACTTAACTTCATCTTATATTGGTGGAAACGTATGGTCAACAAATTCTCCAACGGATATAATTACGGTTGTAACATCAGGATCGTATACTGTTACTTATACGGATGCAAATGGTTGTTCTGCAACTTCAAGTGCAACAGACGTAATTGTTAATCCACTGCCAATTGTAAGTTTCGCTTCAATGGGTACATTATGTGATTACAATGCTCCATTAACGTTGACAGGTGGTGCACCAGCAGGTGGAACATACTCTGGACCAGGTGTTAATGCCGGTACATTTAACCCTACAACAGCCGGATTTGGTAATCACACATTGACATATACTTTCACGGATGGAAATGGATGCACTAACTCTGCAGAAGCTGACGTGCTTGTGGATGATTGTGCTGCAATTGATGAATTAGCTGGCAATATAGTTACAGTATTCCCTAACCCAACATTTGGAGTTGTAAATATTGTTTCTGAAAGCAAAGCTATTGACAACATCAAAATATTTGATGCTGCTGGTAGATTAGTAAATCAAATAAATGGAAATAATGCCAACTCAATTACGATCGACATGATCGAATTTGCGGAAGGTGTATATAATTTTGAGATACAAATTGGTGAAACAATTCAAAGAGAACGAATTATTCGAAACTAATTTAAGTCAAGTATTACTAGGGGCGCTGAATTTCAGCGCCCTTTTTTGTTTCTTAAAGTTTTATAAAACTTAAGAAATCTTAAATCTATTTACACTTTGAATTGGTTTTGAAAATTCAATTTTATTCCTTAATTTTCGGATCTAAACTGTTAAACTAAATTTATGAAAACGATTAAACTGTTGGCGTTTACACCAACTTTGTTTCTTTCTTTACTTACTTTTTCGCAAGGAACGATTCAACAACAGGATCCGAATATATCGGAAATTGACTATTCTCCTCAGGTAGGTCCCAATGGACAAATTCGATGTAACACCATGCAAATGGATGCACTTCGTAGAGCAAATGACCCTACTTTACCATCGCTTTACCAAGAAGAAATGTGGCTACAACAGGGTATTGCTCAAATAAAAGCCCAAGAAGCTTATGAAAAATCCATTGGAAATACGCCAAAAGCAACTCTACTTACTATTCCAATTATCTTTCACATCTTTACTGATGGATCCGGTTCGGATAATGTTTCTGCAGCTATTGTAAATAATCAATTAACTCAATTAAATTTAGATTATAGAAATCTTGCTGGAAGCGGATTTGCAGTTGCAGCAGATGTGGAAATCGAGTTCTGTCTAGCGATGAAAGACGAAGCAGGAAATTTACTAGCTGAACCTGGAATAAATAGAATTACATCATATGGACAAGGTCCATTTTCTGATACACAATTCGACAACACAATGAAGGCAGCAACAATATGGAATCCAGACGACTACTTCAATGTATGGGTTGCAAACCTTTCAGGTGGATTACTTGGATACGCGCAATTCCCTTCTAACTCTGGATTAGGAGGAATGCCAACAAACGGAGGAGCTGCAAATACCGATGGTGTTGTAATTCTGAATTCATCTATGGGGTCAGTGGCTAATCCACAAGGAAGCGCTGGAGCTCAATACAACAAAGGAAGAACGTTAACACATGAATCTGGACACTGGTTAGGATTGCGCCACATCTGGGGTGATGGTGGATGTACTGTCGATGATTTTTGTAATGACACTCCAAAATCAGACGCTGCGAATTACAACTGCCCAAATACAAATAGCTGTACCGATAGTTATGGTGCACCTTGGCCTACAGCCAACCCTGCTGATATGGTTGAAAACTACATGGATTATACCGACGACGCTTGTATGGATACTTATACGGCTGATCAAAAAACAAGAATGCGAGCTGTAATGACACTTTCTCCGCGCAGAGCTAGTTTAGCTGCTTCAACAAAATGTCAAGTTGCAGTTGGTGACGACGCTGGAATTTCATCTATCACAAGTCCGAGTGGTTCTATTTGTGGTTCTACAATTAATCCTTCTATAGTTTTAAGAAATTACGGAACTTCTACTCTTACTTCCGTTGATATTTTATATAATCTAGATGGCGGTGGAAACAGTACATACAACTGGACAGGTAGCTTAGCTGCTGGAGCAATTACAAGTGTTAGCTTAGGAGTTATGTCTCCTAGTGCTGGTGCACACACTTTGAATGTTTCAACTAATCTTCCAAATGGAAGCACTGACGTAAACACTGGAAATGATGGGAATTCATCTGCTTTTACAATGGTTATTGGTGGAGAAGTAATAACACTAACAATTGATACAGATTGTTATGGCGAAGAAACTTACTGGGAATTAAAAGATGCAAGTACAACTTTAATTGCTTCTGGAGGTAACATCGAAACCGTTATCCCTCCAGGTGGACTTCAAAATGGAACAGCTCAAGGAGATCAAGGTGCGTATGGACCTGAAGTACAAATTGTAGAAAACTTTTGTTTAACATCAGGATGTTATGATTTTGTACTATATGATGATTGGGGAGATGGAATGAATGCAGCTGGTGATCCAGGTTGTACGGTTAATGGTAACTGGGTAATTACAAATGCTTCAATGACTGTTTTAGCTCAAATGTCATCTGCGGCATTTGGAAATTCTGATGCTGCTAACTTCTGCCTAAATGCTGTTGCAGCGGCTAACTTCAATACTTCGTCTCCAAAATGTGTAAATAATCAAGTTACTTTTACTGATGCATCTTCTTTGGCGACATCATGGAACTGGAATTTCGGTGCAGGTGCAACACCAGCAACTGCGACAGGAGCTGGACCTCATAACGTTACTTATTCAAGTGCAGGAACTAAATCAGTTACGCTTTCTATTAACTCAGGTGCTGATGTTTCTAACCAATCAATTGTTATTAACGCAAACCCAACCGCACCAACAATTTCAGCTGGTGGGTCTACAACAATCTGTCAAGGAAGTTCAGTTAACTTAACATCTTCACAATCAAGTGGAAATGTATGGTCAACCACTTCTACGAATGCAACGATTGCTGCGTCAACGGCTGGAGCATATACCGTGACTTATACAGATGGAAATGGTTGTTCAGCAACTTCTGCTCCAACAACAGTAACGGTTAATGCTTTACCGACAGCGTCATTAGCTGCCTTTTCTAATATTTGTGTAACAGCTGGTCCATTGACATTAACTGGTGGAACGCCTGCTGGAGGAACTTATAGTGGTACAGGTGTTGCTGGAGGTACATTCACACCTGCAACTGCTGGTATTGGAACTCACGTGATTTCTTATACCGTTACAGATGGAAACAACTGCTCTAGAACTGTAACTTCAAATATTGTTGTAGATGCATGTGCTAGTATTGACGAAGTTGAAAACAGTTCTCTTGTTATTTTCCCAAATCCAACGAAAACGGATTTAACAATTGTTTCTGAATCAAACCCAATTGTTTCAATTAATGTTTATGATGCAACAGGTCGCCTAGTTGAGGCTATCTCTAACATTAATACAAATAAAATTAATGTGGATGTAACTGAATACTCAACTGGAGTTTACAATTTCGAAATCAAAACAAATACTTCAGTATTAAGAAAAAGAGTTATCAAAAATTAAGATTTATAATATCCAATAATTCAAAGGGCGTTGTTATCAACGCCCTTTTTTCTTTCCATGCTTTTGGCTACATTTGACAGAGAAAATCAAATAAGTCAAATGAAGCCAATCAAAATCAACGGACACGGACACGTTCTACCTGAACCAAACGAAATCCCTCAGTTCATGAAGGATAAAAAATTGTTTTGGATTGACGATGATAAAAAATTCATGCGACAAGACGAATGGGCACGACCAATCACTGACCCTAGTTTTTTCTTTAAAGAAAAAATTGAATGGATGGAGAAGTACAACATCGATCATGGTGTTATGCTCAATTTATCTCAGATATATTGTAACGGTTGGAGCAGACAAAATGCATACGATGCTATTCGTTGGCAAAATGATTTTAACGCAAGTGTTCAACAGCGCAGACCAGATAAGTTTACATGTGGATTTGTAGTTCAACCTTTGTACCTAGAAGATGCGCTAAAAGAAATAGAACGTTGCGTTAATGAGTTAAAAATGACGTTACTGTGTCTACCAACGCATTTCCTGAATAAAGACAACGAATGGATTTCTGTAATCGATGACAGTACACTTCCCATTTTTGAACTTGCCAATCACTATGGATTAGCCATTGAAATTCACCCGTACGACGGTGAAAAAATGGTGAAACTAAAAGATGAATATTGGCGTTTTCACTTGGTTTGGATGATGGCACAAACTGCAGATGCTCTTCATTTATTTGCTTTAAAAGATATCGTCAATAAGTTCCCGAATATTAGAACCTGCTTTGCGCACGGCTGCATGCTGGGCCAAGCGAATTACGGAAGACGCCTTCAAGGGTATGACGGAAGACCTGATTTATTTCAAGGAACAAACGACCCTAGATGTTCTTTAGGTCACAAAAATCTTTTCTTCGACACATTAGTGCACGATGCATATACATTACAATTATTGAAAATACGAGTTGGCTCTGATCAAATTATAGCTGGACTGGATGATCCTTATCCTTTAGGAGAAATGGAAGGTGTAAGAAATTCATACCCAGGTCGTGTGATTGACTTCGCTGTTGAAGCAAACATTCTTACACAGCAAGAGTCGAACGAAATTTGGTACGACAACGTTTTGCGCTGGTTAGGGAAAGAAAAAAAGGACTTGATTATTCGTTAGTCATAAACGTATCTTATTTTTATCTTTGTCCAAAATAAATCCAAATGGCACAAAAACCTTCCATTCCAAAAGGTACTCGAGATTTTTTACCGGCTGAAGTAGCGAAAAGAACTTACATTTTCGAAACGATTAAAAAATCCTTTCAAATTTATGGATTCTCTCCTATTGAAACACCATCATTTGAGCTCTCCTCTACTCTTTTAGGAAAATATGGAGAAGAAGGTGACCGACTGATCTTTAAGATTCTTAATTCTGGAGACAAGGTCAAAAAAGCAGATTTACAAGCATTGGAAGAAGGAAATTTAGCTCGTTTCTCAAATTCATTGGCTGAAAAAGCATTGCGCTATGATTTAACGGTGCCATTTGCTCGATTTGTAGTGCAACATCAAAATGATTTATCCTTCCCTTTCAAACGTTATCAAATTCAACCCGTTTGGAGAGCCGATCGCCCACAGCATGGTCGTTACCAAGAGTTTTATCAATGCGATGCTGATGTTGTAGGAAGTGACTCATTGGTTTACGAGGTAGATTTTGTTTTGTTGTTCGATGAGATCTTGAGCAACTTAAAAATTCCAGACTTCACCATTAAAATCAACAATAGAAAGATCTTATCGGGAATTGCAGAAGTTAGTGGAGCGGCCGATAAAATCATATCCATTACCGTTGCCATCGACAAATTAGATAAAATTGGAATCGATGGCGTATTGAAAGAATTAACCGAAAAAGGGCTTTCTGAAGATGCACTTGAAAAAATAAAACCACTTTTTGAAATTTCTGGAGATACCAAAAGTCGTATTGACCAAATGGAATCCTTCTTAGCTTCTAGTGAAATTGGATTGAAGGGAGTGGAAGAATTGAAATACGTTTTCGATACAGTTGAAAAGCTCGGTGTAAAGAACGCAAAAATTGAATTTGACGTAACTCTTGCGAGAGGACTTAACTATTACACAGGAGCCATCTTTGAGGTGAAAGCGAATGGTGTGAACATGGGAAGTATATGCGGAGGTGGACGATACGACGATTTAACGGGGATTTTTGGAATGAATAACATGTCAGGTGTTGGAATTTCGTTCGGTGCAGATCGCATTTATGATGTATTGACGGAGTTGGATTTATTCCCGAAAACAGTTGATAACCGTTTGGAGTTGCTCTTCATTAACTTTGGTGAAACAGAAGCTGCTTTTTGTTTGAATTTGGTAAAAGAAATTCGGGCTAACGGCATTTCTTGCGAGCTCTACCCTTCCGATGCAAAAATGAAAAAACAAATGAATTACGCCAACGATAGAGATGTAAAAAACATTGCGCTCGTTGGTCAGAATGAAATAGACAAAGGAATTATTCAATTCAAAAACATGGAATCTGGTGAACAAGTTGAAGTGAGTTTGGCAGAATTAATCAATCAATTGAAAAAATAGTATGACATCTTTCGAAATTACCAATGATTGGATTTCCCTTTCTGAATTAGAAAATATTTTAGCTTCAAATTGCACCGTTTCGTTATCAGAAAAAGCAAAAACAGAAATCAACAATTGTCGCGCTTACCTGGATGAAAAGGTAAAAAATTCAGATCAATTGATTTATGGGGTTAACACAGGATTTGGTTCTTTGTGTAATACCGCTATTTCTCGCGAAGATTTAGAAAAATTGCAACGAAACCTAGTATTATCTCACGCTTGTGGGACTGGAGAAGAAGTTCCTCAACCACTTGTGAAACGTATGCTTTTACTTAAAGCGTTTGGACTTTCTCACGGTAATTCAGGAGCGCAATTGGAAACAATTGAACGTTTACTGTATATGTACAACAATTCAATTCTACCAGTTGTCTTCCAACAAGGAAGTTTAGGTGCATCCGGCGATTTAGCACCTCTTGCTCACTTGTCTTTACCGCTTTTAGGTGAAGGTGAAGTGTATATGAATGGTAAAAAAGTAAACTCATCTGAATTCCTGTCAGCGCATAACCTTGCTCCTATCGCCCTACGTTCTAAAGAAGGCTTGGCATTACTAAACGGAACGCAATTCATGAGTTCATATGGTTCTTACGCTGTTGCAAATTCAATTAAACTTTGGAATCAATTTAATTTAATTGGTGCACTTTCCCTTGAGGCTTATGACGGACGCTTGAATCCTTTTCAATCGAATGTAAATGAAATTCGCAACCAACACGGTCAAATAGAAACAGCCAAAACGATTTATGCAACTTTGCAAGGAAGTGAAATGATTGTGCGTTATAAAGAACATGTGCAAGATCCGTATTCATTTCGATGCATACCGCAAGTTCATGGAGCAACGAAAGATACAATTGACCATTGTGCAACTGTAATCGAACGTGAAATTAACGCTGTAACGGACAACCCAACAGTGTTTTACGAAGAAGATGATGTTGTTTCTGCTGGAAACTTCCATGGTCAGCCTTTAGCTCTTGCAATGGATTTCTTAGCGATTGCAATGGCGGAGATGGGAAGCATTTCTGAACGTCGCGTTTATAAATTAATTTCTGGGACGCGTGGATTACCAGCATTTTTGGTAGCTGAACCAGGTTTGAATTCAGGCTTCATGATTCCTCAATACACCGCAGCGTCTATTGTTAGTCAGAATAAGCAATTGTGTACACCTGCAAGCATTGACACCATTGATTCAAGTAACGGCCAAGAAGATCATGTAAGTATGGGAGCCAACGCTGCTACGAAATTGTATCGTGTGATTGACAACTGCTATACCATTCAAGGAATTGAGCTTTTAAATGCTTCACAAGGAATGGATTTTAGAACAGAAAAAAGTTCAACTACTATAGAAAATTTAAGAGCCAACTATAGAAAACACGTTCCTTTTGTAAAAGAAGATATGTACTTGCATCCGTTAATTCAAAAAAGTAAATGGTTCGTTTCGAATGAAATCTAAATTGTATATTTAACCAACTCAACAAAAAACTATGGACACACTTGATAATATGAACGAAGAAAACGAGCCGAGACCAAGATTTCTGACCGTTCTTTGCATTCTTACTTTTATAGCAACAGGATTAGGTTTAATTTCTGGACTTTTCAATCTTTTAATTACTGGAAAGCAATCAGAAGAAGCGATGATCAACTCAAAAGTAGCAATGGCGCAATCAATAAATGAAATGCGTGACATGGGAATGACGAGCTTTGTTGACTTAATGGAAAAAATTGATCGAATGTCGGTTGAAGTAAATGAGAATTTTTATTTCGTTGCCGTATTCGGATTAATTGTAACAATTATTGGATTATATAGTGCACTAAAAATGTGGAAAGGATCAAAACTTGGCTTCCATATCTACATTATTTACAACCTAATTTCAATTGGAGGAATTTACCTGTACGTTAGTCCAGCTAACATCCCCACCATTTTCGTGGTTTTTAATGTCATTCTTTCTGGAATTTTCATCTTGATGTATTCTAGAAACTTGAAGTGGCTGAAATAATAGTCTATGACTGTTTTGCTGATTTTGGTGAGAACATATCTAACAGAAATAAAGACGAAAGTGTTTAGCTAAATTTTACCACTCATCTTCGGTCTTGTCCCACTCGTTCTGCTCCTTAATCATCTTTTTCCAATTGTAAGAACCATCATCGGTATCGTCTAAGATATCTTTGTATTCACCAAGCGAAAGGTCGTAGCGATCTATTTCATCGCCTGTGTATTCTTCAATCGCTTTTAGAAGTTCATTTTCGCTTTCGCTACAGAATGAAATTGCTTGACCTCTATTTTTCCCACGACCAGTTCGTCCACATCGGTGAACATAGTTTTCTGGATTGTCTGGAATATCATAATTTACAACGCAATCAACGTCTGGAATATCAATTCCTCGACAGGCAACATCTGTTGTAATCAATATTTTGTTTTCACCGCTTCTAAATCGATCTAAAATAGCAAAACGATCTTTCTGTTCCAACCCGCCATGCAATGCCTCAGATTGAATTTGCACGCGCTCCATTGCCGCAACGACTCTTTCCACACGCACTTTTGTACGAACAAAAACAACCATTTTCATTTCTGGGTTTTCCTTGATGATATTCTCCAAGAAAAAGCGCTTGTCGTCCATCTCAACCTCTAGGATAGAATGCGAAATAGTTTTTGCCACGGGATTCTTTGGTGAAATTTGAATACGAATCGCATTTCGAACCACATCGTAGGCTAAGGATTTGATCTTTTTAGAAATCGTTGCTGAAAAGAACAAGGTCTGGCGTTTATGAGGAATATGCTTCATCACATCCGTAATATCTTTGGTAAATCCAAGATCTAACATCAAATCCGCTTCATCCAATACCAAAAACTGAATTCCAGTAATATCAATAGCTCCTTGAGAAATCAAATCGAACATTCTACCCGGTGTTGTTACCAAGATATCAATTCCGTTGTTGAGCGTTCTAATTTGTTGCTCCTGCTCTACCCCTCCAAAAAGTCCAAACGTTTTTACATTCGTCTTCGCTCCAATATCTTGATACACCTTAGAAATTTGTTTAGCTAACTCGCGGGTCGGTACCATGACCAAACAACGAATTCCAGATTTCTTGTACTTCATCTTACTGCGATGAATTTTATCTAAGGTAGGAATTGCAAATGCTGCAGTTTTCCCAGTACCTGTTTGAGCAATGGCCATAACATCTTCTCCATCCAAAATGTGTTGAATGGCTTTGAACTGAATATCTGTCGGTTTATTGAACCCTAAAACTGCCAATTGCTCCTTAATATCTTTCGAGATGTTATAATCAGAAAACTTCATAGTACTAATTTATACAAAAAACCGCCTACCAAAGGCAGACGGTTCAATCATCTTATTTTAAAATAATCTTAATCTTCTTTTTCTTCTGGCATCAAAATTCTACCACAGTGCTCACAAACGATAACTTTACGTTTTGTTTGAATGTCTAATTGACGTTGTGGTGGGATTTTATTAAAGCATCCTCCACAAGAATCACGCTCAACACGAACAACAGCTAATCCATTTACTGCGCTTTCTCTTAAACGCGTATAAGCTGCTGCCAAACGAGTTTCTAACTTTCCAAGTGCTGCTGTAGACTTTTTAGTTAATTTTTCCTCTTGCGCTTGAGTTTCAGCGATAATCTCATCTAATTCAGCTTTCTTGTTCGCTAAGTCAGTTGCTCTAAATTCTCTGCGCTCTTTTGCTTCATCCAAAATTTCTTTCTTATGAGCAATTTTCGCTTTACCCTCTTTCGTGCGTTTTTCGTTCAATTGGATTTCCAATTCTTGAAACTCAATTTCTTTTGAAATTGAATCGAACTCTCTATTGTTACGAACGTTATTTTGTTGCGTTTTGTATTTAGCGATTGCCGCTTCAGCATCCTTAGTACTATTTTTTCTATCAGAGATATCCGTTTCAAGCTCTTTTATTTCTTCTTGCATTTTTGCAATTCGAATATCAAGACCTTCTACCTCATCTTCTAAATCTTGTACTTCCAAAGGCAACTCCCCTCTAACAGTTTTAATTCTATCAATCTCAGAATCAATCAATTGTAATTCAAAAAGACTTTCTAATTTGTCTGAAGTTGATCCTTCGTTTTTAGTTGCCGCTTTTGCCATGCTAAAAATATTTTATTGGGTTTGTATTTTCCTTCGTTAAATGAACCGCAAATTTAGTGAATTTTTTTGTCAAAATACGTTCTAATCTGTGAGAAGTGTATTGTTCGCTTTCAAAATGGCCAATATCCGCTATAACTAACTGTTTATCAGCATCAAAAAACTCGTGATATTTAAAATCACTTGTAATAAAAATATCTGCGTTTTGACTTTTCGCTTTTTCAAGTAAAAAACTTCCCGAACCACCACACAAAGCCACACGCTTTAATTTCTTATCAAGTATTTCTGTATGCCGAATCACTCCACACTTAAAAGTAGACTTCAATTCTTTTAAAAATGAAAGTGTATCCATTTCATTTTCCAATTCTCCTATCATTCCAGAACCTTCAAACTGATTTTTATTTTGAATGGGGTAAATATCATGTGCGACTTCCTCATACGGATGCGTTTGAATCATCGCAGAAATAACGGCTCCCAAAGAATATTGAGAACACAACAGCTCTACCCTAACTTCATTTACTATTGACAATTCACCTGCTTCACCTTCATAAGGAGTTGCATTTTCACTTGGCATAAAAGTTCCTATTCCTTCAGATTGAAAGCTGCATTCAGTATATTCTCCAATCTCTCCAGCTCCAGCAGCAAACATCGCATTCAACACTTCTGCCTTGTGCGCATGAGGAACAAAAAATACAATCTTGGAAAGCACATTTGATTTTGGGGATAAGATTTTTCGATTCTTTAAATTCAATCGATCAGCTATCTCATCGTTCACTCCAAATCGGTAATTATCAAAATTGGTGTGAATTGCATAAATTGCAATATCATTCTTTATTGCCTTGATAACTGTTCGCTCGATATAATTTTTGTTGTTCAGTTTTTTTAAGCCCGAAAAAATAATTGGATGATGCGCAATTATTAATTCACAACCCAATCTAATCGCCTCATCAACGGTTGACTCAATACAGTCCAGACTAATTAATACATTCGTGACTTCTGTCAATGAATCTCCGACAATTAAACCTGAATTATCGTATGATTCCTGACTTGATATTGGCGCTAGTGATTCTAAATATTCTGTAATCTCTTTAATCTTCATAGCAAATTATTATAGTCGCACAACGATTCCAGCATTGACTCCAATTGCACGTGCATAATGTTTATATGAATCTTGCTTGGTATTACTTGAATTCAATTGAATACGATATTCTGGAATAATTTGAATTGCTGCTCGTTTTCCTAATTCAATTTGAACACCTGCTAATATCGTAGCACTTATAGCAAATGAATTAAACCCAGTTGTTGTTTTAAATGTTTCTGACTCTTCCTTTCCCTCAGTAGTTTCCCAATTTCTTTCCTGCTTGTAACGAACAAACATTTGAGGTGTAATTCCAACACCTCCCAAAAACTTAAACTCCTTTCCATAGGTATAATACACTTTAATAGGTAAGGCCAAATAAGAATATTCTGTAACATAAGAAAACGAAGTGTCTACTCCTTCAAAATTGTATTTTTCTGAATTACGCATAAAGGCTATCCCTCCTTCCAATGCGATGTTTTTATGAATTTGATTCCTAAAACCCAATCCAAAGGACCAACGATTTCCAGCTGTTTCATTCGCTCTTTCTCCAAGGGAATCTCCAAACAAACCTTCATTTACCTCCAATTTTCGAGGCGTGTAAGACCAATTCGTATTGAAATAAAGGGAAGTTGCACTCAAGGAATCTTTTTCAATTAATTCCTTTGTTTTCTTTTCTTTGCGCTCCTTCTCCTCCTTTGCAGTGTTTTCCTTTGACATCTCTATCTGCGAATTAACTCCAAAACCATTCATAATTAGAATGAAACAAATAAATGCACTCACTAACTTCATACGGCTTAATTCATTCATATTATTCTAAATTTTATTTGTCAAAAGTATAAATAACGTTTTGACTAGTTCAAATTAATCAAAGAAATTCAAAAAGCGGTGAATAATTTATACTTTTGAATTAAATGAAACGAATATTGACTTTTATTCCGGAACACGTTGCAACGTTATTAAAACGGATGTTAATATCTGTTTTATTGTTGTACATCACGCGTTTAATTTTTTATGCATTTAATTTCAATGCATTCCCCCACCTAGAAATCTTCGATTTTTTTGTAGGTCTTTGGTTTGATTTGATTACTGTATGTTTATTCTACACCCCATACTATATACTTTTCCTTCTGCCGTTACCAATAAGAGGATATAAAATTCACCGCGCTTTTTTTAAATTGTTTTTTCATATCATTAATTCTATTCTGATAGCACCCAACCTATTGGATATTGGCTATTTTAAATATACAAGTAAACGTTCAACATCGGATTTGTTCACGGTTCTCGGTGCTGGAAATGATTTTTCACAACTCGTCTCGTCCTTCCTTAAAGACTCATGGGTTATCCTCATAATTTTTGTTATTCTAATTGCCTTTTCTGAATTCTTGTACCGGAAAACTCAACGTTCGTTTCCAACTTTTTCAACCATAAAAAAAGGATTTTACAAAGTGAATTTTGTTTCCATGGTTGTCGCAATTGCTCTTTTGGTTTTAACAGGAAGAGGAGGATTTGGATTGCGTCCCACGGGAATTATTGAAGCATCTAAATATTCCAAAGGAGAAAATACTGCTTTTGTCCTTCCAACAGCTTTCACTATGCTTAAAACAATTAGTCAAAGTAGTTTGGTTCAGGTAGAGTATTTTTCAGAAAAGGAAGTAAGTAAATATTTTAACCCAATAAAAACGAGTAACCCACAAAACATTCTACCAGACAATACAAATGTCATGGTAATTATGCTAGAAAGCTTCGGTAAAGAGTTTATTGGAGCATATAACAATGGAAAAGGATATACACCTTTTTTAGACTCATTAATTGAAGTTTCACTTTCATTTAACAATGCTTTCTCGAACGGTAAAAAATCGATTGAAGCAGTACCTGCAATTTTAGCTTCGATTCCAACCTTGATGGACAGTCCATACATCGCATCACCCTACGGAGATAATACCATTAATAGTCTTCCAAGTATATTAGGTAAATTTGGATATGAATCAGCATTCTACCATGGAGCAACAAATGGTTCTATGCGATTTGATGCCTTTGCCATACTCTGCGGATTCGATCATTACTTTGGTAGGTTTGAATACAATAACGACGACCATTTTGACAAAACTTGGGGTATTCTGGATGAATACTTTAACCCTTGGACGGCAAAAAAAGCAACTGAATTGCACGAGCCATTTTTTGGAACCTTATTTACACTTTCCTCTCATCATCCGTACTTCATTCCAAAGCACATGCAAAACAAAGTGAAAAAGGGACCTCAACCAATTTGCGCATCTATTAATTATGGTGATTATGCCTTAAGGAAATTTTTCGAAGAAGCGAAAAAACAACCATGGTATGAAAACACCTTGTTTGTAATTCTAGCCGATCACAATCCAGCGACAAAAACTGCTCTTTACAAAACAAGGAGACAAATGTATCGTATTCCTATTCTATTTTATCATCCAAGTGGCAAACTAAAAGCACAAAAAAGCGATGAAGTTTTCCAACAACTCGATATTTTGCCTACTATTATCGACCTTTTAAACCTTGAAACGAAATATTATTCTTTCGGTAATTCATTCTACGATAAGTCTGAAAAAGAGGCGATTACATACGTTGAGGGAAGTTATTATTACTTTAAAAACAACTTCATGACTACGTTCACGAATGAAAAGGCACGAAATTTGTATGATTTCACAGTTATGAGCACGGATGTTTCTGACTCTTTAGCTGGCCATCAAAAAGAAGTTAAAGCGAACGAACGAAGGATAAAAGCCTTAATTCAACAGTACAACCGTGATTTGATTATGAATCAAACTACAGTAAATGAAAAAGAAAATTCGCTTCATCGTAAACCCAAAGTCGGGAGTAGGGAATAAAGCAAATATCCCCCAAATGATTGCAGATCACTTAGATCTGAGTATTTACGATTATGATATTGTGGAAACAGAATATCGAAAACACGCGAAACTTATCGCTAAAGATTCGGCTGATGCTGGTTACGATATTGTTTGTGCTGTAGGTGGTGACGGTTCGGTTCATGAAGTTGGAACAGCTTTAATTGGCACTAAAACCAAATTAGCAATTCTTCCTGTAGGGTCTGGTAACGGACTAGCTCGACACATGAAAATTCCTTTAAACGTAAAAGAAGCAATTGAATGTATCAATAAAAATAATTCCATCCAAATGGATACTGTTTTGGTTAATGACAAAACATTCTTAGGTGTTGGTGGTTATGGTTTTGATGCAGTAATTGCTAAGAAATTCGATACTCATACACGAAGAGGACTGCGAGGATATATTTACTTAATTGCGCGTGAGTTTTTCAAATACAATCCAATAAACGTCTCAATCGATTTAGATGGAAAAATAAAAACCCTACCTGTAGTGCTTTGTACTGTAGCAAATGCTTCTCAATTTGGAAACGGTTTTACAATTTCTCCAAAATCTGATGTTACAGACGGAAAAATTGAATTATGCCTGCTAAAACCATTTTCTATTTGGTCTGCACCATCAATCATCTATCGTTTTTTTAGAAAGAAAAGTGACAAATCACGTTTTTCAGAAATCATCCAGTTTAAGAATGCGAAAATTAAATTATCTAAGAAAATGGCGCATTACGATGGTGAACCATTCGAAGTGTTAGATGAATTAAACGTTAGTGTTGTTCCAAAAAGTTTAAATATCTTAGTGGGATAATATTTTATCCTATGCAATTTATCGAACCTTCATTAGACGTAATTATTTCAAAACTTGAACGATTAAAGGAATCAGACAAACCGTTGTGGGGAATTATGTCAGCACAACGAATGGTTGAACATCTTTCGGATAGTTTAAAACTAGCTTGTGGTGATCATTCAATTCCATTGCAAATTCCAGAAAACAAGGTGAAATATGCGCAGGACTTCTTGAGAACGGACGCTCCATTACCAAGAAACTTTGAAGCCGTATTTGCAAAACCTGATACACCTGTTCGAAACAACAATATTCAAAGTGCAATCTCTGATTTTAAAAGTGATTGGCGCAATTTCGAAAACCACTTTAGCATGCAACCAAAAACAACTACACTTCACCCCTATTTTGGCGACTTGGATTTTGAATTATGGAAACTGATGCAAGCAAAACATATTACTCACCACCTGGCTCAGTTTGGAATTGAAGTGTAACTACCTCGTTTAACCTATAAATAATTGTTAAGAGCAAACCGATGCCCAACATCTTCCTTTATCCAATCATTCCAGCTATTCTCCTCGGAACCATCAATTGGTTATATTGGAAACAACGTGGCTACACCTCTAAAGTTCAACTATTTTTGGGAATTGGAATTATTTACGCAGGAATTTATATGCTTTTAAAAAGAATTCTGTGATAGAATTGTTAAATTTGAATTTGTAAATTACCTTATGAATTCAATCAAATATCATATCGATGCATTGACCATAACTTTCAAAGAGTTATTCAAAGGTAATTACTTACTTTTCTTTATTCCTGGAGGTGTTTTAACCATCATTTACTTGCTTTTTACTTATCAAACGAATCTAATTGCGGAATCATTTCTTATGGAAGCCGATGATTCATTGATTGGCTGGGGAAAAGGAATCATTAACGCTGGAGTTGAAGGTTTTTTTGGTTTTTGGGCATTTATGGTCGACCAAATCTACATTTTTGCAGTTATCACACTCTTATCTCCATTTAACACTGTACTCTCCGAACGTTTAGACACGCAATTGACGGGAACGAAATACAATTCATCCATCGCGCGATTCATCAACGACATTATTCGAATGGTTTTCATCGTTATGATCGCAGTTACCTTAGAAATCTCATTTTTGATCTTTTACTACATGGTATCATGGATTTTTGGACTTGGATTCATTGACGGAATTATGTTCTTTATAATTTCTGCCTTCTTCTATGGAATGGCTTTTTACGATTTTGCCCTGGAACGAGATCAAGCAGGTGTTTTTGGTACATTGGGATTCGCATTTTCGAAACCACTTTCCATGTTATTGACCGGAGCCATCTTTTTAATCATCTATTCTATTCCTGTGATTGGTATTCCAATTGCTCCAGTTGTTACCGTAATGGTTTCAACGATTGTATACCTATATATCAAGAAGAGATTGCCAAAACAAACTGAATTGAAAACAAATGAATGATTTTTTTAGACCATTTAAGGCTTCAACAAAAGCTGAGTGGGAAGTGCAATTAATTTCCGACCTAAAAGGAAAAGACCCTTCTATTCTAAGAACCAATGACGAGATTGAAGAAATCGAGTTTGCGAGTTACGCCCACCAAGAAGATATTACTTCTACTCCAGAAACTGCCGGAAACTTTCCATACACACGTGGAATGAATGCGCCAAACAATGAATGGAAGAATGGTGCGCGAGTTGTTGTTACAGATGAAAAAGAAGCGAATAAAAACGCATTAGAAGCTTTAAATTTGGGTGCTGACATGCTGATTTTCGAGCAAGCGAAAGCAAATACAAATTGGTTGATTGTTCTTGACAAAATTAAATTAGAGTACATAGAAACGCAATTTTCGATTTCAACATTGGAAGCTTTTGAACATTTACACGCTATCCAAAGTGCGAATTCTTATCAAATGGACATACAGTTTGATTTTCTGCAAAACATGGACATTGAACTAGAGAAAGTTGCAACGCACTATAAAACAAAACAAGCGCGTTTTTGCGAAGTAAATGGATTTGGAATTCAGCAAGCAGGAGCGACAACATGGCAAGAAGTTGCATTTTGCTTAAGCACTGGACATGAATACCTAGCAAAACTAATGAACGATGGGTTTTCAATCGATCAAGCGAGTGCTTGTATCAACTTCAATATCGGAGTTGGTTCAAATTACTTCTACGAAATTGCAAAAATCAGAAGTTTAAAACGTTTATGGTCGAAGGTGATTCGTGCTTATGAACCACAACATGCTTGCTCATACAATTGTAACATTAACGCTCAAATTGGTCATTCAAATAAATCTGTGTTAGATCCTCACACCAATTTATTGCGTCAAACTACTGAAGCGATGTCTGCCGCAACAAGTGGCGTGCATTCAATCACCATACTTCCACATGACATGTATTCGTCCATTGGAACAAGTGTTTTAGCACAACGAATGGCGATTAATATTTCAACTATTCTGCAGGAAGAATCGTATTTAGCGAAAGTGGTTGATCCACTTGGCGGAAGCTATTCAATTGAATTGCTAACTGACCAAATTGCGAAAAGATCGTGGGAATTGTTTCAAAAAATGGATGCCAACGGAGGTCTTTTTAATGAATCCAACCAAAAAGAATTAGTTGACGCTATAATCCAAAAACGCCAACAGCGAATTGACGCTTTTGTGAGTGGAAAGACGGTTGGAATTGGAATGAACAAATTCAAAAATCCGCAAGAAACGAATGTTTCTTGGAAGCTTCCTTCAGCCTATTTGGGACTTTCAGCATTGATTTTAGAAAACGAATTAACAACACAATCGGTATGAAAAGAGTAAGTTTTAAGGAAATACCGTATGAATCAATTGTTGAAACAAAAGCAATTGAAACAGAAGTTATACACACAAATGCTGATAAAATAGAATTGAAAAATTCTTACACAGCAAAAGACATTGAAACGACGAATCACATTGGGTTTGTTTCTGGAATCGCACCATATTTGCGTGGACCATACAGCTCAATGTACGCTATTCGTCCTTGGACAGTTCGTCAATACGCAGGATTTTCAACTGCAGAAGAATCGAACGCGTTTTACAGAAGAAATTTAGCTGCGGGACAAAAAGGATTATCCGTTGCGTTTGATTTAGCGACACATAGAGGCTATGATTCAGATCATCCTCGCGTTGAAGGTGATGTTGGTAAAGCTGGAGTAGCAATCGATTCAATTCTAGATATGAAGGTCTTGTTCGATCAAATTCCATTAGATGAAATGTCTGTTTCCATGACCATGAACGGTGCCGTGCTTCCAATTATGGCATTTTACATTGTTGCAGCGGAAGAGCAAGGAGTAAGTCAAAAAGACCTGTCTGGTACAATTCAAAACGATATTTTGAAGGAATTCATGGTGCGAAATACCTACATCTATCCTCCTCTTCCATCGATGCGAATCATTTCGGATATTTTCTCTTATACTGCTGAAAATATGCCGCGCTTCAACTCGATTTCAATATCGGGTTACCACATGCAAGAAGCAGGTGCAACAACGGCAATTGAATTAGCATACACACTGGCCGATGGATTAGAATACCTTCGTGCTGGTACGAAAGCAGGAATGGATATTGATGAATTTGCTCCTCGCTTGAGTTTTTTCTGGGCGATTGGAATGGATCACTTTTCCGAGGTCGCTAAAATGCGAGCAGGACGAATTCTTTGGTCTAAAATGGTTCATAAATTCAATCCTAAAAATGATAAATCGCTTGCTCTTAGAACCCATTGCCAAACTTCTGGTTGGAGTTTAACAGAACAAGATCCGTTTAACAATGTTGCTCGAACATGTATTGAAGCATTGGCAGCAGCACTTGGTGGAACTCAATCATTACATACTAATGCATTAGACGAGGCAATTGCTTTACCAACAGATTTTTCTGCACGAATTGCAAGAAACACTCAAATTTTCCTACAAGAAGAAACAGGAATTACAAAACACGTTGATCCGCTTGGAGGAAGTTATTTTATTGAAAAATTAACAGAAGAATTAGTCGAAAAGGCGTGGGAATTGATTTGTGAAGTCGAGGAATTGGGGGGAATGGCAAAAGCGATAGAAACTGGACTTCCTAAAATGAGAATTGAGGAAGCTGCAGCGCGAAAGCAAGCACGAATTGACTCGAACAAAGATATTATCGTCGGTGTAAATCGCTATGAATTAGAAATTCAAGATGAAATTGACATTTTAGATGTTGACAATGCCAAGGTACGAGATTCACAAATCGATCGATTGAATCAATTAAAGACTAATCGTAATCAAGATAAAGTAAACACCTTATTAAACGAATTAACTGAAGCAGCGAAAAGCGGAAATGGAAATTTATTAGAAATTGCGGTTCGTTGCGCAAGAGAAAGAGCTTCATTGGGAGAAATATCTTCCGCTCTTGAGAGCGCATTTGGAAGATATCAAGCTACAATTCGCTCTATTAATGGCGTTTATTCATCAGAATCTATGGGAGATAACGATTTCAATATTGCCAAGGAAATGGCTGACAAGTTTAGTCAATTAGAAGGTAGAAGACCACGTATTATGGTCGCAAAAATGGGTCAAGATGGGCATGATCGAGGCGCAAAAGTAATTGCTACTTCATTCGCTGACATCGGTTTTGATGTTGATATTGGGCCGCTTTTCCAAACACCTGAAGAAGCAGCCAAACAAGCTGTGGAAAACGATGTTCATATATTAGGTGTATCATCCTTAGCGGCTGGACATAAAACACTAGTGCCAAAAGTGATTAATGAACTTAAAAAACTTGGTAGAGAAGATATTATGGTAATTGCTGGAGGCGTTATTCCACAGCAAGATTATGACTTTTTGTACGAGGCAGGAGTATTCGGTGTTTTCGGGCCTGGAACAAAGATTTCGAAAGCTGCACAGGACATTTTAGCGCTATTAATTAAAAGCTTCGATTGAGCTAAGATTCAAAAAAAATCATAACTTTGGTATAATGCGTGCCAAAATTTACGGCATAGTATTTGAATTAATCATTGAAAAAAATTAATTAAGATGAAAAATGTACTTACTCTACTGTGTTTATTATTCATAACACAAATCTCTTTTTCTCAAGCCCCAAAATACGATGATTTAAAAATCCTGTATGCGGATGCTAACTACGAAAAGTTGGCAAAAGTAGCTTCAGGTTATACTGAAAACGATAAAACTAAAAAGGATGTACTTCCATACATCTGGTTAGCAAAAGGATTGTACAAAGTTTCTCTTTCAGGAACCGATAATGAGGATTTTAAAAATGCTTATAAAGATGCAATCAGTGCATTAGGTAAGGGTATCAAATATGACATGAAAGAAAGTAACGGTTCAACAATAGCAGAGCACAGTGAATTTGTTGAATTGTTTCAAAAGAGCTTATTTGAAGTAATTGATAATGAATTAGCTTCGGGTAGCGCTCAAAAAGCTTATGGATGGGCAGTTCGTTATCAAAAAATAACTCAAAACGAAGCAGGAATTAAATATGTAATGGGAGTCTGTAAATACAAAGCAGAAGATAAAACCACTGCTCGCTCAATGTGGCAAGAAGCTGATGCAAGTTTAAAGACAGTCGAAAGTATTCAAAACTGGAGTGAAGCAGATAAAAACATGTTGAAAATTGGAATTCTTCGTTCAGCAGCAGCTTTAAATGAAAGTAGACAACAAGATAAAGCACGTGAATTATTGAATAAAGTCGCTCATTGGTTTGAAAACGATGATGATTACAAAGAACGTTACGATAATATTATCAACTAATCAATTAGCTTGATAAAAAAAAAGACCTTCAAATGAAGGTCTTTTTTTTTATTTCAACAATTCTCGTTTTAAAACAATTTTAAACCTTCTTCGAATGAATCGTCATTTAACTTAATTTTATTCCATGAGAAAAGTGCATCCATATCTAAAAAACAAATTCATCATCACAATTATTGTATTTGTTTCTTACTCTCTTTTTTTAGATGAAAATGATGTGTTTACAATGATATCTAACACGACTAAATTTAGTCAGCTCGAAACAAAAAAAGCAGAATTAAACAGTGAGTTAAAATCAACGACAGGCATTCTCAAAAAGTTGAAATCAAAAAGTGAAGTAGCGCGATTCGCTCGTGAAAAGAAATACTTTAAGATGGATGATGAAGACTTATTCGTTATATACGACAAATCAGACGAGAATTAACTTTAATCTTCTTGTTGATTAAAAAATTGTCCTCGGTAATAATCAATAATAGAAACATTACTAAAATAGAACAAAGCGATTTGCTCATACGTAAAGCCGCTCTTAGCCATATTCATTGCACCTTCCTGACATAAACCAACACCGTGACCGAAACCACGTCCTTTAATTACAACTTCATCTCCTACCAAGCTTGTACTGAAAAAAGTAGATTTTAGATTGAATTTCTGCCTTAAATCTCTCAAAGGAACACCCAGCGAAGGATGAATATAAAACGCTTTTCTATCATCTTGAATAAATGAATATCTCTGATCACTGGTTCCTATTGGTAAACGGTCGAATCCAAATTCCTTATTCAAATAGTTGTCCCACTGCGATTTACTTACCTTTTTCTCCCATGTAGCCTGTTTAGTATGTATACAAAATGTATCTCGAAAAGATTCCAAATATGGAACTGAAGTATTCCATACAAAAGCGGCATCGCATGTTTGTCCGCCACAATTTGCTGAAAAATAACTTGTAATTAAGTTGTTTCTGTCATCAACCATAACCATACCTGTTGTTGCTTTTACGGCTACATTTATTGATGGAGTGTGTCGCAACATATTGTGATACGCCTGACAATGAACACCATCACATACTTGAAAGCCATCTTTTTCATGGCGTTTAATGTTTTTTAATGCGTACGTTCGACTCATTAAAGCTTGAACCTTGTAGTATTCGATATGTCGTCCTCCGCCACCTTCAGATTCAATAACGCCACCCAAATAATTGTCCATATCCACTAAATTCACCAACGTCAAATTATTGGAGTTAGCACTAACTTCAAGCCCATCTTGGTAGTATCTACTTTTAAAACTAGGCTGTATTGAACTATATTGAATAACTGAGTTTTGTGTATTTGGAATGATTTTTAGCTTTGTTGCCAATCGTAAATCTACTCCGTCCTTTAGCACTTGCACACGTCCGTTGTAATAATTCAATTGAATTACATCTCCTTCAACTAAGCGCACAATGTTTGATGTATCCGAATATACTTCATAAACACCTCGATCAATCTTTAAATTAATTTTAGAAACTTTGTATTGCCGTAAAATTCCTATACGCATTTCCTGTCCAAGCAGAAACTGAGTTAGTAAAATCAGAAAAATGGTAATACACTTGTTCACACTGTAAAATTAAAGGACAAACAGATGCCTTTTTAGCAACTATCAAATAGTTTTTAACAAGAACTGTGCTACTTTCTTACTTGCCCCTTCTCCACCTAGCATTTCTTCAAGAACATCGTATGAATCTTCCATTGATTTTCGGTAGGCTGAATCATTCCTTAACATGTCAATTTCAGCTCGAATTTGCACAGGATTACAGTCTTTTTGAATTAATTCTTTTACAATTTCTCTGTCCATGATTAAGTTGACCAAGGAAATATATTTGACTTTAATCAGCTTCTTTGCAATGCGATAAGAAATCTCATTTCCTTTATAACAGACAACTTCTGGAACTTTAAATAAAGCCGTTTCTAACGTTGCAGTTCCAGATGTTACAACAGCCAAATCTGAATTTGCAAGAATAGAATATGTTTCACCATAAATCACATTAGCATTCTTTGAAATGCTTTCATAAAAACTTGCTTCTAAATTCGGAGCACCTGCAACGACAATTTGATGCGTATCAATTCCTTTCAAGGCTTCTAACATAATGGGAAGTTTCTTCGAAATTTCCTGTTTTCTACTTCCCGGTAATACGGCTAAAATTGGTCTTTCATCCAACTTATGTTTTAACCTTAAACCAGAAGAAGTATTATCTTTTTTGTATTTTGAAATTTCATCAAGCAGCGGATTTCCAACGTATTGAACCTCGTAATCATATTTCGCATAAAATGCTTTTTCAAAAGGAAGAATCACAAACATATGGTCCACCACCTTCTTGATTTTATGAACACGGGATTCTTTCCACGCCCAAATAGATGGAGAAATGTAATAATAAACTTTAATCTCTTTCGATTTTGCCCATTCTGCAATACGCAGGTTAAATCCTGGATAATCGACCAATACAATTGCATCAGGCTGAAATGCTTCAATGTCTTTTTTGCAGAATGAAATATTTTTAAGAATCGTACCAAGATTTGCAACAACCTCTACAAACCCCATGAAAGCTAACTCTTTAATATGCTTTGCCAAACCATCAGGTTGAATCGCTTTCATTCTATCTCCACCCCAAAAACGAAACTGAATGTTTTGGTTTTCGGCAAGCAAGGCATTCATCATGTTACTTCCATGTAAATCCCCAGATGCTTCTCCAGCTACAACATACAATTTCATTGGTTTCATAATTAGAAGAATTTTATATAGACGATATAAGGTGCAAATAAAAGTGAACCTAGAATAATTCCCATTGCGAAATTATATCGCTCCCTATTCAAAAAAATATAAAACCAGACCAAATTTACGATGATTGAAATCGTCATTATTTGAATACGATAAGGGCCATTTAACTGAAATTTATGCCACAAATACTCGAAATAATAGTTTTGAGAAAGTGCTATAACAAAAATCACAAGCGGAATAAACAGCAATGGAGTAATAAGCCCTAATAAAAGTCCCTTTGTGTGGTCCATCGACCATTTTCTTAAATTCATAATACCCAGTTTTCTAATTCTTTTAATGCTTTATACGATGTCATATCAAATTGAGTTGGCACGACGCTCGCATAACCTTTATCAATCCAATACAAATCTGTATCGTTTGTTTTATCCTGATCTAAAAAATGTCCTGTCAACCAATAATACGGTTTTCCGAATTGGTCAAAACGTTTGTCAAAGCTATCCTCCCAAAAGGCTTTCGCTTGATGACAAAACTTTATGCCTTTGAACTCTTGCATGGAAACATCAGGTATATTAACATTCAAACAAACCCCTTCCGGCATGCCACTTTCCAGTACCTTGCTAACTATTTGCTTCACCACTTTTTGTGCAACGGAAAAGTCAGCGTCACTATCAAAATTGCAAAGAGAAAAACCGATGGATGGAATACTTTCCATTGCTCCTTCTACTGCTGCTGACATTGTTCCAGAATACAAAACATTTGTGGAAGTATTTGCTCCATGGTTAATACCTGATACTATTAAATTCGGTTTTCCTTTCATCACCTCATATATCCCAAGTTTAACGCAATCTACTGGAGTTCCAGAACATGAAAAAGCGATAGAATCTTCAAAAAAATCCAGTTTGCTTATTCGAAGAGGATTGTTAATTGTAATAGCATGTCCCATGCCTGATTGCGGTGAATCGGGCGCTACGACATAGATCTCTCCAAAGTCCTTCACAGCATTATATAATGAGCGAATTCCTTTCGCTGAAATACCATCATCATTTGTGACTAAAATAATTGGTTTATTACTACTCATTACTCTTTTAATTACTGATGTTGCGAAAGTAACGAAAGTTATCCTAATCTTTCTACTAAAATCGGGTGGAATCCGACAGAATTCACTAATTTTGGAAACTATTAAAGTGCAATTATTCATTGACCATCAAGCGAATGACTACGAAAGAATTATTTGATATTGTAACAGGACTGACACAAGAAAACATTGAAAAAGTAAATAAAGCTGTCAAAAAACTAAGTCCCAATCAATTGAACTGGATACCAAACCCTGGAGTTTGGAGTATCGCGCAAGTTTTGGCTCATTTGAATGAATATGGAAATTATTACCATCCTACAATCACTAAACGATTAGAAGTCACCCGTTTTACTACGAACACAAAAGAAGCTTTTATCAGTTCGCCACTTGGTCGTTCTGCATGGAAATCAATGAAGTTGGGGAAGGCAAATAATGTAAAGCGAAAATTCAACGCACCCAAAGAATACGATCCAGTCCTTCATCCGTCTATTGTAAAAGGAAATGATTTTGAAACGTTTATTGGACAGCAAAACGAATTTTTAGCAATCATTGAAAAATCAAAAGGTGTCAATATTCGGCGCGTAAAAGTTCCTATTTCGATCTCGAAAATTATTCGATTAAGATTAGGAGACGCTTTGTTGTTTATAACATATCACAATCAAAGACACGTTCAACAAATTATTAATTTAACGTCTAGCGTGAATTTTCCAAAAAATTAATCATGGAAAAAAAAGCCTGTTGTATTGTAAGTATTTCCCCTGTGCGAGGTGAAGCTGGAGATGCTTATGAAATAGTAACACAACTCATGTTTGGAGAACTTCTCCGTGTTGTCGACATAAATGAACCTTGGTGCAAAATAGTAACGGAAGCAGATGCATACGAAGGATATATTGATATCAAACACATTGAGTTTCTGAGCGAAAAAGAAGCTAGAAGATGGTCAGACGGATTGACATATTTATCAGAAAGAGAAATCGCAATTACAGCGAATAACGAAAGGCAATTCATCTGTCGTGGTGCCTTTATTCCCGAAAACGAAACCGATTTTTCAATTGGAAAAAACGAATACTCAATTTCTTCAGTTACAACTTCTGCATTTAAATCAGTAGTTGAATTAGCAAAAGACTATTTAAATACACCATACTTGTGGGGCGGAAAATCTCCTTTTGGCATTGATTGTTCTGGCTTGACTCAAACGGTTTACCGCATTTTCGGCTATAACTTACCACGCGACGCTTCCGATCAATTCGAACACGGAACAGAAATTCAATTCGATCACATTGAAGCTGGTGACTTGGCCTTTTTTGAGAATAAAACGGGTAAAATAACACACGTTGGAATATTAGATGGAAAAGGAAAAATAATTCACGCTTCAGGTCACGTTCGAACGGATAGCATTACTGAACAAGGAATTATTCATTCAGTATCTGGTGACTTAACCCACAAATTGACTAAAATAAAACGATTATAAACACATTGAAATATCATATTTTAATGATATTTGCAGAAACTACCACGAAATGAAAATATTAATTACAGGAGGCGCAGGATTTATTGGAAGTAATTTAACAAAACGATTAGTTGATGACGGTCATCAAGTAGTTGTTTTAGACTCATTATTACGTGGAAATAAACTTGAAAAAGATACATTTTCCAAAATTGAATTTATCAAAGGTGATGTTCGTGATTTAGATTTGGTTACTTCAGCTTCAAAAGGATGTGATATAATATTTCATTTTGCCGCAGTTCTTGGTGTTGACATTGTAGCTGACAATCCAGTTGAAACAATGGATGTAGAAGTTATCGGAGCTAGAAACGTTGTTTTAGCCGCCGAAATGAACAATATCAAAAAAATAATGTACGCTTCAACAAGTGGTATTTATGGTCACTCAGCAATTGAAAACGCCTTAACAGAAGAAGTATTGGTTGACCCAAGAACTTCGTATGCTATGGCAAAGCGCTACAACGAGATTTACTTAGCATCACACCATGAAGAGCGAGGAATTAACGTGATTTCATTACGTTTCTTCAATGTTTACGGGTGGAATCAAGACACACGCATGGTAATTCCATTGTTTTTTGAACAAGCTTCAAACAATAGTAAAATCACAGTATTTGGCAATGGAAAACAAACGCGTGATTTCACTTATATCGATGATACAATTGAAGCTTGCGTTAGGCTAATGGATATAAAAGGTTGCCACATCGTAAACATTGCCAATGAAGCGGAATGGTGTATTGATGATGTTGCAGCACAGATTAAAGAAATTACAAATTCCAAATCAGAAATATCATTTATTGAAGCTCCAAAGAAACGTTATGACTATGAAGTTGAACGTCGTGTTGGAAGCTCGAAAAAATTAATGGAACTCACTAATTACAAACCTGATACTACACTTAACGAAGGTTTAAAGAAAATATACAAACGCAATTATTAAGTAAGGCAATGGCAAAAGACGCAGCTATTTTTGATCTAATTGAACAAGAAAAACAAAGACAATTACACGGAATCGAGTTAATCGCTTCTGAAAATTTTGTAAGTGATGAAGTAATGAACGCAATGGGCAGCGTTTTAACAAATAAATATGCTGAAGGCCTGCCAGGCAAGCGTTATTATGGTGGCTGTGAAGTTGTTGATATGGTGGAAAATATTGCAATCGAGCGCTTATGTAAACTTTTTGGAGCTGAATGGGCGAATGTGCAACCACATTCTGGTTCTCAGGCAAATGCTGCTGTATTTCTAGCATGCTTAAATCCTGGTGACAAAATTTTAGGATTCGATCTATCTCACGGAGGGCACTTAACACACGGTTCCTCAGTTAATTTTTCAGGTAGAATCTATGAACCCCATTTTTATGGTGTGAACAAAGAAACTGGACTTGTCGATTATGACATGATGGAAGAAATTGCGAAACGTGAAAAACCAAAAATGATTATTTGTGGTGCTTCTGCCTACAGCAGAGATTGGGATTACGCTCGAATTCGTAAAATTGCGGATGAGGTTGGAGCACTTGTTCTTGCGGATGTTTCTCACCCTGCAGGATTAATTGTAGCCGGCTTACTAAATAGCCCGATGGAACATTGCCATATTGTAACTACAACAACGCATAAAACACTTCGTGGACCGCGCGGTGGTGTAATTATGATGGGGAAAAATTTCGACAATCCTTTTGGATTAAAATGGGTAAACGGAAATCCTAAATCAATGGCAGCATTGCTTGATGCCGCGGTATTTCCAGGAACACAAGGTGGTCCATTAGAACATGTAATTGCTGCAAAAGCTGTTGCATTTGGTGAAGCGCTGAGTCCTGAATACAAAACGTACATGCAACAAGTAAAATTGAACGCTTCTACCCTAGCTGATGAGTTTGTGAAGCGAGGATATCAAATCATTTCTGGAGGTACGGAAAACCACTCTATGCTAATTGATTTACGATCAAAAGGAGTTACTGGAAAAGATGCTGAAAACGCATTGGTATTGGCTGACATTACTGTGAATAAAAATATGGTTCCATTTGATACTGAATCTCCATTTGTCACTTCTGGAATCCGTGTTGGAACTCCTGCAATTACGACTAGAGGAATGAAAGAGCATGAAATGGCAAAAATTGCAGAACTTGCACACAAAGTGATCACAAATATCGGTAACGATGAAGTAATTCAGGCTGTTCGTAAAGAAGTTAAAGAATTAATGGCAAATAGACCATTATTTGCTTGGTAGGAAGTCTACTAGGTCGCAGACTGTTTTCTTATCACCTTCCAAAATAACTTCGGAAACAAGCGTTTTAAAGTCACAGCCTTTATCTCCTTGTTTCCTATCAATACCTCTTTCTTATTTTTAGAAACAGCTTTCAACAGAATTCTAACAAATTCATCGGCTGACATTCCTGTTTCTTGATTGTGGTCCATTTCACCGTGCTTTTCACCCGATGAGTCTAGAGCGTTCATCGAAATCGATGTATTAATTTTTCCTGGACAAATAATTGAAACGTTAATTCCATATTGCTCTTCTTCTAAACGTAAACTTTCATAGAAGCCGTGCAATGCGTGTTTCGAGGCACTGTAAGCACTTCGTAAAAAGAAACCAAACTTACCCGCAATACTCGAAATAACAGCAATATGACCGCTCCCTTGCTTTTCCATGTACGGCAGTACCGCTTTTGTTAGTGCAACGTTTCCGAAATAATTGATTTCCATGATGCGGCGGTCAACTTCAATTGGTGTGTCGCGAGCATTAGAACGTTGAGACAATCCGCCATTATTAAACAAATAATCGATTTGCCCAAAATGATCATGCACTTTTTTAGCTAAACTATCAAAAGCAGTATTTTGTTCTAAATCCAATACAATAACTAGATGGTTTTCTGGATTCTTTAATGTTTTTTGAATTTCAAGTAATTTGTTTTCATTTCGGGAAGAAAGGACGACCTTGGCCCCTTGATCTGACAGCTGTCTTGCCATTTCAATTCCAATTCCTGAAGAAGCACCTGTAATCCAAACTACTTTGTTTGCGAACATATTTTTTGAATTCATTTAAAAGTCAAAGCTAAAAAAAATCCCATCAACCAAAGGAAGATGGGACAAAATATCATTTAGATTTAAATTTATAAATCCGAAGGAAGTGATACTGATTTATATCCCTTTTTCTTTGGCTTTAAAGCATCAATGAAAACAATTTTAAACTTCTCTCCGTCCGTATTCTCAATCATTTCCGATATTCCGTTTACAATGATTGGAGCCATTTTTTTAGAATTATAAAATTTCTTTTCCATCAATTCATAAGTCATATCATCATATTGAAGGAAAATTGAAACAATCACCCCGTTCTCTACACGCGCCTTTCCAGCTATACAATAAGACCCTCCCTCTTCAATGAAACTAATAATCACATTTCTATGCATATCATCGGCAATAGCATTAGCACCACGGTCATCAAACGCTTTTTGTAGTTTAATGAAGCAATCATCTTGGGAAAACCCTGAAAAACTAATGATTGTAATAAGTAAGGCTAGTATGTTTCTTTTCATAATTTGTTTAGTTTTGAGCAAAGCTCGGTTTCAAATATAGCAAGTTTGATTTAATTTTTATGCCCTGCCATTTAATTTATTTATTTTTGACGAAATGTAAATTCGATGAGTGAAAAACAAATAGCAGACCATTTTTCTGAAGCAAGCCAAATTTTACTAAAATTTAACACTTCTGAAAACGTACAAAAAATCGCGAAAGCTGGAGCTATGATGGTTTCTTCGCTAAAATCCGGTGGAAAAATAATTAGTTGTGGGAATGGTGGTTCGATGTGCGATGCGATGCATTTCGCTGAAGAACTTACCGGAAGATACAGAGATAATCGTCCATCCATAGCCGCAATTTCTATTTCTGACCCAAGTCATATTACATGTGTCGGTAATGATTATGGATTCGATTTTATTTTTTCACGCTATTTGGAAGGAGTAGGAAGAGAAAATGACGTCTTATTGGCTATTTCGACTTCTGGGAGTTCGAAAAATGTGCTTAATGCTATTCGCGTCGCTAAAGAAAAAAAGATGTTAGTGGTTGGCCTTACAGGAAAAACTGGAGGAGAAATGGCGAATCTCTGTGATGTTGAAATTAGAGCGCCTCATTCAGAATTCGCAGATCGCGCACAAGAAATTCATATTAAAGTCATTCACACTTTGATAGATTTTATTGAAAATAATATTGAATAAGTCGACTGTTAGAAACTGAATTCACTATCTTTGCACCGAAAAATTTAAATCTAATTATGGGAACAATTGCTCAACGTTTTGAGTCCGGAGAACAAAAATCTGACAAAGGACATTTTAAGAATTTAGTAATGCTTGCTCGTGTTGATGGAAAAATCGACGTTGAAGAAAGAGGTTTATTGAATAGAATCGCAAAACGCTTGTCATTAACGCAAGATCAAGTTCAAGAAATCTTAGATCACCCAGACGATTATCCAATGATTCCACCAGTTTCTCTTGAAGATAGATTAGAGCGTTTTATTCAATTTGTTCAGATGATTTTAGTGGATGGATTTGTAGAAGAATCTGAAGAGAAATTAATCACTAAATATGGATACGCATTAGGTTTCAAGGAAAATGAAATTGAAACTTATGAAGCACGGATTGTAATGCTTCTTAAAGAAGGTTTAAACCGTTCAGATATTTTAGAGCAACTTAAATAACTGTATATAAACTACTGAGCCGTTCATACTTCATGAACGGCTTTTTTTATGTAAATAAGTTGTTGAAAACTCCTTGGTTTAACACGCTCCTTTCACTCTTTTATCCAAACTAATTCTTTAATTTTGTTGCTTACCTGAATTTATATGATTCAAGAAGAATTACTATTAAACGTAAAAAATATTTTCTCTGCTTATTTAGAGCAAAACGGTCATCGCAAGACGCCTGAACGATTTGCTATACTTGCAGAAATTTACAATTACGCAGGTCATTTTGATATAGAAACACTTTATGTCGAAATGAAAAATCAAAATTACCGCGTATCTAGAGCTACATTGTACAATACAATTGAATTATTGTTGGCATGCAATTTAGTTAGGAAACATCAATTCGGAAAGAACATTGCGCAATTTGAAAAATCACACGGTTCTAAGCAACATGATCACATACTTTTGACTGATAATGGTCAATTGATTGAGTTTTGCGACCCGCGAATTCAAAACATTAAATCGACACTTGAAGAATTGTTCGATATTGAAATTCAGCACCACTCGCTTTATTTCTACGGAGTAAAGAAATCATCTAAAAAAGACTAATTTGAATTTGTCATTCGATATATCATTTGTGGATAACATCGTTATTTATTCCTTGAAAGGAAAAATAACAACGGAAAATGATTTTCAAGATTTAGAAAAAGTCGTATTTGAAAATATCAGTAAAAATCACATAAATGTTGTATTTGATTTGGAACATTTAACGCATACCAATTCTTCAGGAATTGGATTATTCATGAAAGCTTTAACAAAAACGCGTATCATGAATGGTGATTTAGTACTTATGCATATCAATGGAAATGTAGAGAAAATCTTCATCATTTCTAAACTGAATGAAATATATACCATTTGTGAAAACCAAGTGGAAGCTATCAATTATTTTAAATCAAAACAATGAAAGTAGACGTACTATTAGGTTTACAGTGGGGAGACGAAGGAAAAGGTAAGATTGTTGACGTTCTTACTCCTGAATACGACATTATTGCTCGTTTTCAAGGCGGTCCAAATGCTGGACACACGTTAGAATTTGAAGGAATTAAACACGTTCTTCATACAATTCCTTCTGGAATTTTCAGAGAAGGCGTTATGAACTTAGTTGGAAATGGAGTTGTAATCGACCCTGTCATTTTCCAAGCAGAATTGGAAAAATTAAAGCCATTCAACTTTGATTATAAATCGAGGTTATTGATTTCAAAGAAGGCTCATTTAATTCTCCCAACTCACCGCCTACTCGATGCAGCTTCTGAAGCAGCAAAAGGAAAAGATAAAATAGGTTCGACTCTCAAGGGAATCGGCCCAACATACATGGATAAAACTGGTCGTAACGGATTAAGAGTTGGTGACGTTTTCTCTCCTAAATTCATGGAGAAATATAATGCACTTGTTGAAAAACACAAAACAATTTTGGATCATTATCCAAATTTCGAATACGATATTTCAGAATACGAAACGCCTTGGATGAAAGCAATTGAAGTGCTTAAGGAATTGAAAGCTGTTGATAGCGAACAATACATCAATGATGCCATCAAAGCTGGAAAGAAAATTTTAGCGGAAGGTGCTCAAGGGACAATGCTAGATATTGACTTCGGTACGTATCCGTTTGTAACATCTTCAAACACTGTTACCGCTGGAACATGCACTGGGCTGGGCGTTGCACCAACAAAAATAGGCAGTGTAATTGGTATTTTTAAGGCATATTGTACGCGTGTTGGAAGCGGTCCGTTTCCTACCGAACTAGATAATGAAGTTGGAGAAAGAATACGTAAGGAAGGCTTCGAATTTGGTGCTACTACAGGTCGCCCTAGAAGATGTGGCTGGATTGATTTACCACAGATGAAATATGCTATCATGATCAATGGCGTATCTGAATTGTCTATGATGAAAGCAGACGTTCTTGATAAATTTGACACAATTCGCGTATGTACACACTATATGATCGACGGTGAACGTTATGACTATTTTCCTTACGACGTTAATGATGTAGAAGTAGTTCCCGTTTACGAAGATTTTAAAGGATGGAATTGTGATACAACAAAATTGAGTTCATACAATGATGCTCCGAAAGAATTGAAAGATTACGTAGAGTATTTGGAACGAAATTTGGAAGTTCCAATCACTGTTGTTTCGGTAGGACCTGATAGAAAACAAACATTAAACAATAAAGTGCTCGCTTGAAATTAAATTTCAACATATTGAAAAGTGCGCTCATATTAAGCGCACTTTTTTTGATTAAGACGACTGGTTTTTCTCAAAAAGACGTTTTAGAACTTTTACCCGGTTCCGAATCACTTCAATATGATGCAAAAACAGGAATTCATAGGCTCCTTGGCAATGTTAACTTCATCTATCAAGGCAATAAAATGTATTGTGATTCCGCTTATTACTTCCAACGAACGAAAAGTGTTCGAGCATATGGACATGTTCATATCAACAAGCGAGACACCTTAAATTTATTTTGTGATTCACTTTTCTATGACGGGAAAACTGATAAAGCTACATTATGGGGGAATGTGCGCGTTCGGGATAATGAGTACAAATTGACAACAGACACACTTCATTACAATTCAAAAAGCGGTCAAGCTTACTTCTTAAATTATGGAAAAGTTGTCAGTATAATTTCGAAAGAAGAGCTGACAAGTAAAATTGGCTATTTCCATCCAAACACCAAGAACTTCTTTTTTAGCAACAACGTTGTATACAAAGGAACTGATCTTACAATGACAACGGACACGTTAAAATACACTTATAGCCAGCGCAAAACGTACTTTTATGGTCCAACTCAAATCAACACCAAAGATGCGGTGATTTTATGTGAATCAGGTTGGTATCAAACGGAAACTGGGAATGCTGAACTTCAAAAAAATGCCTCAATCACACGAGGAAAAGATTACATATCTGGAGATTTGTTAATCTATGATCCTGTAAAAACGGAATATATTGGGAAAGGAAATGTTTACTATCGTGATACAACTGAAAAAGTTGAGTTCAAAGGAGATTATGGATACATGTCAGATACGCTAAACTATTCTTTTCTTACCGGCCACGCCCTTGCTATTAAAGAATTAAAAGATGATACAGTTTATATTCACGCAGACACCTTGTACAATTACAAACTAGATTCCATATCAATTGTAAAAGCATTTAATGGCGCAAAAATTTACGCAACAAAGTTTCAAGGAATGGCGGACAGTATTGTTTACAGTTCGGAAAAGGAATTAATTGAAATGTACCACGCCCCGATTATATGGGCTAAGAATGGTGAATTAAAAGGCGATTACATAGACGTTCGAATTTCTGACACGATAATTCATCAAGTAAATATTACTAACAATGCGACCATATTAATGGAAATTAAAATCGATACATTTTACAACCAAATTGGGGGGAAGAATATTATTGCCGACTTTAGAGATAATGACGTTTATAGAGCTACAGTAAGCGGCAATGCTACGACAATTTTCTTTCCTGAGGAAGAAATAAAAACCGATTCGACGTACACTAAAAAACGGATTGGTATGAATAGATTATATGCAAGTGATTTAAGAATTGACATTGATAGTAGTGAGATAACTGGAATTACCTACATTGAGAAACCAGATGGTGTATTTTACCCTTTGGAAGATTTGAAAAAAGAAGAGTTATTTGTCCAAGGTTTTGAATGGATGGATGCACTTCGACCTAAGTCGCTAGAAGCTATATTTGAAGAAGAGTAAACCTACTCTATCACTTCGCCTTCGTTGGTTTTTCTCAATACACGCTGCACTCCTTCCACTTGTTCGAATTTTCGCATTAATTGCTCTAAATGCTCTGTATCAAAAACCATTACTGTTAAATTTCCTTCAAAAATTCCATCTTCCGTTTCAAATGAAATTGATTTCATATTTACATTGTGCTGATTCGAAATAATCTCAGTTAAGCGGTTTACAATACCCATCCTATCAATCCCGTGAACTGTAATTTTAGCAACGTTCTCCTTTAAGTCTGAATTCTTCCAAGTTGCCTTAATACAGCGGTAGGCCATTTTAGACATTAAGTGCTCTGCATTTGGACAACTGTATCGGTGAATTTTAATTCCTTCACTAATAGTCACAAAACCGAACACCTTATCTCCTGGTAAAGGATCACAACATGAAGCCATCGTGTAATCGATATTTTTAAAATCGTCACCAATTAATATTGTGTCATTCTTTCCATCAATTTTAGAGAATATATCTTCTGGTTTCTTCGTCTTTTTAATGACTTTTTTCTCAATTTGAAGTATTCCATTTTGATTGTCTAACTCACGTAATTTTGTAAGGTCAATTTTGCTCTTTGCAATGCGGTAATATAACTCCGTTGCTCCCGGCATTTTATAGAACTTCTCAAGAACTGTAATATTTTCAGAAGTAAACCGAATGTTATGCTGCTTAAATTTGCGTTCTAATATTTCCTTTCCATCCTGAGCAATGTTATTTCGCTCTTCGTTTAATGACGATTTAATTTTTTGCTTCGCTCTTGCTGTAACAACAAATCGCGTCCATTCTTCATTTGGTTTTTGCTTGGAAGAAGTAATAATTTCAACCTGATCACCGCTTATCAACTGATAACTCAAAGGAACCAATCGGTTATTCACCTTTGCACCTATACATTTATCTCCAATGTCAGTATGAATGTCATACGCGAAATCCAAAATTGTAGCGCCAGTTGGTAATACGCGCAAATCTCCTTTTGGCGTGAAGATATAAATCTCATCACTGAACAAATTCAATTTGAATTCATTAATGAAATCCATCGCGTTCGAATCTGGATTCTCCATCAAATCTCTAATCTCAGAAATCCATCTATCAAATTTTGATTCGGAATTATTGGATTCTTTATAGCGATAATGTGCTGCCAGCCCTTTTTCCGCTATCTCGTCCATTCTTTGAGAACGAATTTGAACTTCTACCCATTTACCTGTTGGTGACATCACTGTTGTATGTAATGATTCATAACCGTTCGCACGTGGCGTAGATATCCAATCGCGCAAGCGATCAGGACTTGGTTGGTAAAAATCTGTTACAATGCTATATACACGCCAAGCATCTGGTTTTTCCAATTCTATAGGTGTATCAAGTATTATTCGAATGGCAAAGATATCGTACACCTCATCAAAAGGAATTTCTTTTGATTTCATTTTTTTCCAAATCGAAGAAATGGATTTTGTTCTCGCTTTTATCTGAAAAACATACCCTTCATGCTGCAACGCTTCCTTGATTGGTTGCGTAAATTTTCGAATAAAACGATTTCTAACATCTTGTGTAGATTTCAGTTTCTTTTCGATGTCATTATAGATTTCAGGCTCCGTATAACGAAACGCCAAATCTTCTAATTCACTTTTAATCGAATACAGTCCAAGACGATGAGCCAATGGAGCATACAAGAATTTGGTTTCAGAAGCGATTTTTATCTGCTTATCATGTCGCATACTTGAAAGTGTACGCATGTTATGTAAACGGTCCGCAAGTTTGATAAGAACAACTCGAATATCATCCGAAATGGTCAGCACCATTTTACGGAAATTCTCAGCCTGAACGGATGCCGATTCGTCAAAAACTTCCGGTATTTTCGTCAAGCCATCAATGATCAATCGAACTTTTGGTCCGAACAAATCTTCAACATCATCCAGTGTAATGTGCGTGTCTTCAACTGTATCATGCATTAAGGCGCAAACAATGGCTGTCGTACCTAATCCCATTTCTTCGGCACAAATACGTGCTACTGCAATTGGGTGATAAATGTATGGTTCCCCAGATTTACGTCGCATTTCTTTGTGTGCATCTACAGCAACATCAAATGCCTTACGAATCATTTGAGTATCTTCTTTGCTGCGGTTTTTATGCGTACGTAACAATCCGCGAAAGGCATTTAAGATGTCCTTTCTTTCTTGTTCAAAGTCAATATTCAATGGTTCTTCACTCATTATTTTGCAGGTAGTAATTTTGCAGAAACCTCACCAAAACCAATACGGATATTATCCTTAGAACTAAACCCTCTAATAATAACAGTGTCATTGTCATTTATGAACTTACGTTCTGTTCCATCACTCATTTTAAACGGCTTCGTTCCTTTCCATGAAATTTCCAACATGGAACCATACTCCCCTTCATTTGGCCCTGAAATTGTTCCCGAACCGTAACAATCACCTAAGCGAATATTACATCCGTTGATGGAATGATGCGCCAATTGTTGGTTCATATTCCAATACATATATTGGTAATTAGATTTCGAAACGACATTCTCTTCGCCATTCTCTGGTTGAATGATAACTTCTAAATTAATATCAATATGCTTATTTCCTGAATACTCTAAATAAGGTAATACTTTCGGATCCTGAACCGGTCCCGCAACTCTAAAAGGTTCCAAAGCATCCAATGTCACAATCCAACATGAAATATGCGATGCGAAGTTTTTTCCTAAAAAAGGTCCAAGTGGAACATATTCCCATCCTTGAATGTCTCGTGCACTCCAATCATTTAACAAGGCCATTCCGAAAATAAATTCATCTGCCTCTGCTGTTGTAATATGGTCACCAAGCGGTTTCCCTTCATACGTAAAGAAAGCCGTCTCAAGTTCAAAATCGAGTAGCTTACTTTCTCCGAAAACAGGCACATCTGCTGTAGGCGGTTTCATTTGCCCTTTAGGTCTATGGAAATCAACACCTGAAGGCATGATTGAACTAGATCGGCCATGATATCCAACAGGAATATGTTTCCAATTAGGTAATAACGCATTGTTCGGATCTCTGAACAAACATCCGACATTAAAGGCGTGCTGTTCACTTGAGTAAAAATCTGTATAATCTCCAATTTGCACCGGTATCAAGTTTTCTACTTGACTCATTTCAACAAGAACTTGACTTACGTGATGCTCGTTTTTTTGCAAGTCGCTATTCGCAGTTGAAAACAACTTTGATAAACGATTTCTAAGATCACGTGTCCCCTTTTTACCCGATTTCATAAATTGATTCAGCGAATCAGAGTCAAAATCTTCTACTCTAAAAGGCAAGTTTTCCAAATAACCTAAAACAAATAATGATTTAATATCTATCGCAAAATCACCAATTCTCGACGCAACACGCGGTTTCCCTCCTTGAATTGAGATAATTCCAAAAGGTAAATTTTGAATTGGGAAGTCAGAATTAGCAGGTACTTCTACCCACGATTTTAATTGCGGATTATTTGCTTCGATTGTCATTAGTATTGCTTTTTAATGTATGATTAAATCTAAAAAATATTTTTATTAAACGTTGAATCTAAAGTGCATAATGTCGCCATCCTCAACAACATATTCTTTACCTTCAACTTTAAATTTACCGGCTTCCTTAACTGCATTTTCACTACCAAGTGTAGTAAAATCTTCATATTTCATGACCTCAGCACGGATAAACCCTTTTTCAAAGTCTGTGTGAATAACTCCGGCAGCTTGTGGCGCAGTCATTCCCTTTGTAATGGTCCACGCACGAACTTCTTTAACACCTGCGGTAAAATAGGTTTCCAACTTCAATAAAGCGTATGCGGAGCGAATCAAACGATTTACACCTGGTTCTTCCAAACCAAGTTCATCTAAGAACATTTCACGTTCTTCATATGTTTCCAATTCTGTAATATCAGATTCAATTTTCGCACCGATAATTAGTACTTCAGCATTCTCATCCTTCACAGAGGCCTTTAGCGCTTCAACGTATTCATTTCCTGTTTTTACTGAAGCTTCATCTACATTGCATAAATACAACACCGGCTTGTAAGTAATTAGCTGAAATTTAGAAACAATAGCAGCTTCCTTTTCATCAAAATCCATTGCGCGAACAGATTTCCCTTCTTCTAACGCTGCTTTTATCTTAATAGCAAGTTCATTTTCCTTCACGACTTCTTTATCACCAGACTTTAAAACTCTCGCCAACGAAGCCAATCGTTTTTCGATACTTTCCAAATCCTTCAATTGAAGTTCAATGTCAATTACTTCTTTATCTCTAACTGGATTTACAGAACCGTCAACGTGAATAACATTACCATCTGCGAAACAACGAACAACGTGAATTATCGCATCCGTTTCCCTAATGTTCGCTAAAAACTGGTTTCCTAAACCTTCACCTTTTGACGCTCCCTTTACCAATCCTGCAATATCTACAATTTCCATTGTCGTCGGCATGACTCTTTCTGGATGCACAATTGATTCTAACTTCTCTAAACGAGGATCTGGAACTGAAATGGTTCCAACGTTTGGTTCTATCGTACAAAAAGGATAATTCGCCGATTGTGCCTTTGCATTTGAAAGACAATTAAATAAGGTTGATTTTCCCACATTTGGTAAACCAACAATTCCGCATTTTAACGCCATTAACTTGAATTTTTAACAAAGATAATTGAAAGATGGAAAGCAAAAAGTTTTTCAATCGATTCATATCATTAAATATTAACATTAAATTTAGTCCTTATTATTTCATTATGCGTTTATTTTCACTTTCTCTTTTGTGCTTTTTAACCCAATTCTCTTTGGCTCAAAAGGACTCCACATTTATTCGTTCAATTTATAACGAAGCTCTTTCAAAAGGTCATGCATATGAAGATTTAAGAAGTCTTTGTAAAGATATTGGTCCACGTTTAACGGGTTCATCCGAAGCTGAAATGGCCATTGAATGGGGGAAATTAAAAATGGAATCATACGGTTTTGACAAAGTCTATTTACAAGAAATTAAAGTCCCACATTGGGAAAGAGGAACAAAAGAATCGGCATGGGTAAAACAAAAAAACGGTAATCTGATAAAGCTTAACAGTCTTGCTCTTGGGGGGTCAATTGGAACAAACGGCTCAATGCAAGGAGAACTGATTGTTTTTTCAAGTCTAGAAGAATTAAAAGCATCCAAAAAAGAAATCGTAAAAGGTAAAATTGTTTTCATCAACCAACCAATGAATGAACAATACATTAACACTTTTAGAGCGTATGGTGGATGTTATCCCGTTCGCGGAAATGGTGCGGTTGAAGCCTCAAAACTAGGTGCAAAAGCAGTTATCATTCGTTCTCTTGGAATGCCCGTGGACAACCATCCGCACACAGGAACTATGAATTACGAAGAAGGAGTAGAAAAAATTCCGGCGGCTGCTATTTCTACACAAGATGCAGAGAAACTAGCGATATTAGCTAAAAAAGAAACTGTTCAATTTGTACTTGAAATGGACTGTCGAGATTATCCAGAAGTCACTTCCTACAATGTGATTGGTGAATTAACAGGTAAAACCAATCCGAATAGTATAATTACGTTTGGAGGACACCTTGATTCTTGGGATACAGGCGAAGGTGCGCATGATGACGGTGCTGGAATTGTACATTGCCTAGAAGCCCTGCGAATATTAAAAGTTTTAAATTATTCTCCAAAAAACACACTACGCGTTGTTTTCTTTATGAATGAAGAAAATGGAAACCGAGGAGGCCTAACTTATGCCGATTGGACAAAATCCCGCACACATGAAAAACACATTGCAGCATTAGAAAGCGATCGAGGTGGCTTTTCTCCTCGTGGATTTCATTGTGACGGTTCGGAAGAACATCTGAAATTACTGAAGTCATTTGCGAAAGAATTTAAACCATATGAATTAAGTGAATTCGAAAAAGGTGGAAGCGGAGTTGATATTGGACCACTTAAAAAAGTGTTCCCTGAAATAGCATTGTTTGGATTTGTTCCTGATTCACAGCGTTATTTCGATTTCCACCACGCCCCAAGCGATGTATTCGAAAATGTAAACAAACGTGAATTAGAATTAGGTGCGGCAGCCATAAGTGCGTTTATTTATTTATTGGACCAAAAATTATAAATGCTCTGAAAATCGAATATCCTTCTGAATCCTCTCCGGTTATTATTAATGATCGCATCTTAGTTCGATCTAGAGGATGTAGTATTTTAAGTTTTTTTCAAAAAAAATCCAGAATAATCCAATCATATAACAATCAATTTCGGTTTAAAACAAACCGTCACTTGTTAATAATTTTTAGTCTATACCTTCACTATTGACTTAAAATACATTAATTTTGCCCTAAAATTGGGCGTAGGTAGATGCTTTCAATTTTAAACTGATAAAAACCAAAAAACAACATTTATGGCTCAAGACATATTTGACAAAATCAAAAAAAATAGAGGGCCTCTGGGTCAATATTCTAAAGGAGTACACGGTTACTTCACATTCCCAAAATTGGAAGGTGAAATTGGTAACAAAATGATTTTCAGAGGAAAAGAATGTTTGGTATGGTCAGTGAATAACTATTTAGGTTTAGCAAACCACCCTGAAGTTCGTAAAGCTGATGCTGATGCAGCAGCTGAATGGGGATTAGCTTACCCAATGGGTTCTCGAATGATGACTGGTCAAACTAGCATGCACGAGGCGTTAGAAGCTGAAATTTCTCAATTCATGGAGAAAGAAGACACGATTCTTTTGAACTTCGGTTACCAAGGAATGGTTTCTGCTATTGACTCAATGGTTGACAGAAATGATATTATCGTTTACGATAGTGAATCTCACGCTTGTATTTTAGATGGTATGCGTTTACATGCAGGTAAACGTTTTGTTTTCCAACACAATGACATGGAGAGCTTTGATAAGCAAATGGGAAGAGCTACTAAATTAGCTGACGCCCAAAATGGCGGTATCTTAGTTATTACTGAGGGAGTTTTCGGAATGGCTGGAGATCAAGGTAAATTAAAAGAATTAATCGATTTCAGAAAATCAGGTAAATACAACTTTAGATTATTCGTAGATGACGCTCACGGTTTTGGTACTGTAGGTAAACGCGGACAAGGTGCTGGAGAAGAACAAGGTGTGCATGATGAAATTGATATTTTATTTGGAACATTCGCGAAATCTATGGCCTCTATTGGAGCATTCATTTGTGCAGAGGAACACATTGTTGAGTACTTACGTTACAACATGCGTTCACAAGTATTCGCTAAATCGTTACCAATGCCTTTAGTTGTTGGAGCGAGAAAACGTTTAGAGCTATTGAGAGATCAACCTGAGCATAAGGCGAAATTATGGACAATAGCTTCAACGCTACAAAAAGGATTAGTTAGTTCTGGTTTTGATATCGGAGTAACAAATTCTCCTGTAACACCAGTTTTCTTAAAAGGAGATTTGGCTGAAGCTACGAATATGACGTTCGATTTACGTGAAAATTACAACATTTTCTGTTCTATCGTTATTTATCCTGTTGTACCGAAAGATGTAATTATGTTACGCTTGATTCCTACTGCAGCGCACACGCTAGAAGACGTTAAATACACTATTGATACATTCGTAACTGTTAAGGCAAAATTAGACGCTGGAGAGTACAAATCAGAAGAAATGGCAACTGTAGAAGTTGATAAATGATTTCTTAAAATTATTACTTTGAAAACGCTTACCGAAAGGTGAGCGTTTTTTTTATCAGGCTATTTTCAAAACAATCACGTGAAATATTGGAAATTACGGAAATTTTGGAAACTTTGAAAAATCCCTTGGTCTCTTCTCCAAAAAGGCATTACGCCCTTCAACTGCCTCATCAGTTGTATATGCCAAACGAGTTGCTTCACCAGCAAAAACCTGCTGTCCAACTAAGCCGTCATCAATCAAATTGAATGAAAACTTCAACATTTTTATTGCCGTTGGACTTTTCGTCATGATTTCTTGCGCCCATTCGTACGCTACTTTATCCAAATCATTATGCGGAACAACTTTGTTCACCATACCCATTTCGAATGCTTCTTGCGCTGTATAATCTGCTCCTAAAAAGAAAATTTCTCTCGCTCTTTTTTGTCCAACTTGACGCGCCAAATATGCTGAACCAAAACCTCCATCAAAACTAGCAACATCAGCATCCGTTTGTTTAAAAACAGCGTGTTCTTTACTAGCAATTGTTAAATCACAAACAACGTGTAAACTATGTCCACCACCTACTGCCCAACCTGGAACTACAGCGATTACCACCTTATTCATAAATCGAATTTGGCGTTGTACATCTAAAATGTTAAAACGATTCACTCCGTCTTCTCCTTTATAACCAGTCGTTGATCGTACGCGTTGATCTCCACCTGAGCAAAATGCCCATCCCCCATCTTTAGGTGAAGGTCCTTCTCCTGTTATCAATACAACTCCAACTTCTTGGTGTTCGTGACAAATGGCAAGTGCTTCCGATAGCTCCGAAACTGTTTTAGGTCGAAACGCATTTCTACATTCAGGTCGATTGAATGCAATTCTCGCTACTCCGTCCGCGATTCTAAACGTTATATCCTCGTATTCTTTTACTGTTTCCCAATTAATATCACTCATGAATTCTAATTTTTATAAAAATAGTTATGATTCAACTACTTCAATTGTTTAATTTAAAATATCCCTTTTCTTCTTAATAAATAGCGTTTCACCAAATCTTTCGCATGCTTTATTATGGAGTACCTGTACAATTTCGGTCCGTTTTCAATACAATTAACGGCATAATCCCAAACTGTTTTCGCTTCTAAAATATCTATTTGAATGTTTCCATATGTGTAGCTTTTGTAGATTTCATCCTTTTCTAGAATGGCATGTAAATCGATGATATCAGACATAACACCAAGCTTCTTACTGTAAAACTTAACTTTTTTATCAACGGCACCCTCAGGAAGTTCACATCTAATGTTGTAGAAATATGATTTTCTATAATTCACCTTCTTTTGTTCTTCGATATAATGAATATAGGTGAAACACGCTTGTATATGTATGTCTATGAAAATGAATTTTGCATTCGTATCTCTTAAATAGGTGAAAATTGAGTTTTTTCCAAATGTGCTTTCATCTTCTATCTTAGCCAATTTATCTGAATCCTTTCCCCAAACAAATACTGAATGCAATGGGTCTTTTGTCCGTGTAAAATCTTTTCTTCTTTGTACTTTATTGGAAAACGCACCAGTAGTCGGCTTAGACTTCTTCCAATCAAAGGTCTCGCCATCAAGTAAGTGATCAGTATACGCAGGCACAATGATTGTTCCTTCATGCACTTTTTCTTGAAAACAATCGATAATTGCATTGACATCTAAAGCCTCGCCTTTTGCCTTACTCAACATTGCCAAGTTTCCAATGTCCGATGAAATAAAAATAACATCAGTCGGGTTAAGCTTTATAGAATTGATGTAATCAATAATCGTTTTATTTTCAGGAGTAACAACTTTCATCTTTTGATTTTTTGAATGATCTTAAACCATAATGGACGTTTATCCCAGTGAACTCTAGTATAATAAATATCTACCGCTCCAAATTTCTTGTAAAAATCAGCAACAGATTCAATATTTGAACCTCCAAAATCAAAATTTAGCATCCCTTTGCTTTGTGCTTTTTGAATTCCAAAGTCCATTAAACCATAAATTACCCCTTTCTTCTTGTGATCTTCGTTAGAATCTCCTAATAAGTAATAAGTAGTTCCTTTGTCTTCAATAAAAAATGCAGCTCCTATTGCCGCTTCTCCTTCTTTTGCGATCAAAACATAACCCTTCCCATTTTCCAAATAGGCCTTCATAGAATTTTTAATCTTCTCAATATTCGATGGCGGTTGCTTAAATTTTAAAAATGAATTATCAGCATAAAGCGACACCAAAACGTCTAAATCGTCAGATACTTCATAACTGATTACTTCATTCGCTTTTTTTATCAAACGTTTCGCATTCGTGCTGTACTTATAATCACTTTCAAATTTGATGGATTGAAAGCACTGACGTTCAAAATTTCCTTTTGTTAAGCTTACGCGAATGTCAAATTCAGAAAATTCTTTTTTCAATAACTCAAGTGCCGTATAGAAATCTTCTTGACTCCCAACGTAATCCACTTGTCTTGAAAAAGCCTGCTGTCTTGCTCTTTTCACATTGAGTTGTTGCTCAAAAGGAATGGGAAAAATGAAACTATAGTCATCATTTACTACTGCACACCACTTCGATGTTGTAGCATCCATTGACCAAGAATAAATAAGAGGGTTTTGAATCTGACTTTGCTCGACGCAAGAATTCCATTTGGCGTCATTTATATCTTCTCTAGCAACAATCTTCAAAACGATGATTATTGTGAGATAAAAGTATACGTGATTCTACCTTGCTGCATACTTGGTGCGCCTCCCGAATAATCAAAACGTGAAAGTTTCGCATATTTAAGTGCTTGCTCAATCATACATGAATTTGCACCATTACTTTGTGAAGCATCATAAGTTGCCAACGTTACACTTCCTCCTTGGTTTACCTTTATCAAGATTGTTACGCGTCCTACTGATCCATAGCCACATGTGTATCCAGGATTTCGAACGTACCAATTGTTGTTTTGATGCGGATTCCTTGAAGATAATTCCCAATCCACCATTACATTTCCTGAGTAGGACGTATTCCCACCTTGTTGAGTAGTGTTATTTTGTGGCGTATTCGATTGAGCAGCTTTCTCATCCGCTTTTTTCTTAGCGTCAACCTCTTTTTTTATTTGAGCACGCGTTTTATCTCCTCCAGCGTCTTCATACATTTTCTGTTCCAACGCTTTGTAATCAGCCATGACTTGATCAGAGGATTTATTCTGAAAGTACTTTTCGTTTGATTGTTCACGGCTGTCGTTCACATCTCGCGACATGTTCTTTACGTCACCAAAATCAGCAGGGGCTAAAATATTGTCTTGCTTAATTGGAATTACAGCTGGATCCTCGACATAAGAACCATCATGAAAAGGCTCAATTGGCGTGTATTGCGTGTAAGACTCCATTTGAAGAAACATGAAAATGAAAATATAAGCCATCAAGGCTGCAATGAGCCCAAACTTATATTTATCAATTGCATCTAACAACCTATTCATGATTCAATTTTAATTCTACTATCCTTTCATCTCTCAAATCGTAATAAATAATTTGATCGTCTTGTACTAAAGTTACGAAATCATCCTTGAACAATCGAATTTGATCATAAATGATTTCTAATATTTGTTTGTTCTTTTTATAAAGACCTCTGTGACCATCTTTTTCGACAATAATGTAATCACCAATCAATCCCTCTATAGCATGAAACGTAAAAGGAAGTAAATTGTTTCCGCTGAGATCTAATAGTCCAATTGAATCATTCAATCCTGCAACTACAAATCGTTCATCAATTATATCAATCGATTCGTATTTAGCGGGAATAAGCATTTTATTGGCTGCGTTAATTAATCCCCATGCATCCTTTTTCATGTAAGGGATATAGTTATTTCCAAGTCCCAAATTGTCGTAATCAATTGGAATTATCACCTCTCCTTTTGTATTAATTCGACCATACTTTTCTTTTTTAGAAACGATAGCAGCAGCATTCTTAAATTCTCCCTTTAATTCAAAATTCGGATACGTTTTAAAGCCTCTGGAAATAACAATTTCTCCATTTCCATTGATATATTGCAGTGTATCTTCATTAATAACAAAGGCTAACCCGTTATTGAACAAACCTATTTCATCGTATTTGGCTTCTGAAATAATTTTTCCAGAAATGGAGATAATTCCTTTTTTCTCATTGTTTTCAAACGAGTATAATGAATCTGAAATTTGCGACAGGCCTTCGAATGTCGGTTGAAAAATATAATTCCCATTCACATCAATCATTGCCTGATAATCGCCAATTTCTACCATAGCGCGACCGTTTAAAAACGAGTAAGCCTCATCAAAATTTTCCGCGATTTTGGTTTTGCCATAAACATCTGCATATCCATAGCGTAACCCTTTTGAAAAATAAATCAACTCACTAGACAAATCGCCTAAATCTTCATATTCAAATGGAAAAATGATTCTGTTATTTCGGTCAATAATTCCTAATTTTTCATTCTCTTCAACAATAGAACGACCTTGAACAAAATCAGAAACAGACGAATAAGAAAATGGAATAATTAATTGTCCCGCCTTATTAATCGCCCCATACATCTCGTTATTTCCTACAACGGCTAAACCATTAACAAAATACCCTGCAAATTGATAATTGGGGGGTATCACAACATCTCCCAACCGATTCATGTAACCATATTTCCCATTAATTGAAACAGGAAGAAAAAGAGAATCTGCCAGTTGAAACTCTCGTTCAATATTTATTAGGTTAGGAGCATTATTTTCTTCCAAAAAAGTTTTAATTCGTTCTTTTGAATAATTTCCTAAATAAACCTGAAAATATTCTTTCCAACCCTGTTCAATAAATGAGTTATCTGAATAATTCAGTACAAACTCCTTAAATGCCTCCTCTGTATTTGGTGCTGTTACAATTTCAAATACGCGTTGTTCAGCATTCGGCCTCATCGGACTATTTGGATGTTTCGCTAAAAATGAAACATATTGCTCTAAATCATCATCGTGGGTCGCTTCTACAAACTGTGCGTAATAAAAATTATCCTCGGCAAGCACAACATACTTACTTGTTGGGTATTGTGCGATAAAATCATCATAAGCTTCTGATGTGTTTTCAAATACCACTTTCAAAAATGCCAAGGAGTCTCGCGTATTGGTTGCAGGGACACATTCTACCGACCATGGATGCGCTGAAATAAAATCTGTATAACTAGCAATAGAATTTTCCTTTTTAGCAACATCAAAAAACTGAGTACTAATCAATTGTCGTAAAGAGTCAATTCCTACTCTGGTCCAACCATATTTACTCCATTTTACTTTCTTCTTATCCTTTGAAGCTTCAAAAGTAGAGTCAGCTAAAATAATATATCGGTAGGCAGAATCTCTATGATAAAATGGGTTGTCGTTTCGAGAATAGATTGTCGCTAAACCAAATGCAGCTGCAGATGGATCATACTTCAGTCCTTTATAAAAAGAATTTTTCGCATTAAAGTAGTCATATACACTCAACGCTTCAAATCCCTTTTTTATTCGAAAAGAGAAGGAAGAAAACAATACTATGAATAGTATTCCATAAATGTAAATGAATCTCTTATTAAACTTCATGAAGTAAAGATAACGTATGCACCGGTTGGCACAAATTTTAAGCCATAAAAAAACCTCTCGCAACACGAGAGGTTTTCATCAATTCGAACATTGAATTATTTACGTTTAGCGTATCTCGTGTTGAATTTATCAATACGACCCGCAGTATCCACAAATTGTGTAATTCCTGTAAAGAAAGGGTGTGATTTGTGTGAAATATCTAATTTAATCAATGGATATTCATTTCCATCTTCCCATTTAATTGTTTCGCTTGAAGCTGCACATGAAGGACAAACAAACGCATAATCATTTGTCATGTCTTTAAAAACAACTAATCTGTAATCTTCTGGGTGTATGTCTTTTCTCATTACTGTATGTATAATATTTTCTATTTGTCGTCTAAAACAGGGGGCAAAGATATATAAACTTTTTAAATCCGCCTAAATTTTATTAATTAAATTCTAACGAAATAAAAGTACTACAATAAACGTTATTTTTGACATAGATTCTAATTTCAATGATGAAAACGACGTACCTTTTATTTTACACCTTCATTTTAGCGGCTGTTGTTAGCTTAACAAGTTGTAAAAAACCACTTTCTTTTTCTAATGGTAACCTTTCCTTTAGTGCTGATACATTGGTATTCGACACTGTATTCACGACCATTGGCTCTGTAACCAAACGCTTGAAAATTTACAATAATTCAAATAAAACATTAAAAATAGATCAAATTGAATTGGTTGGTGGCGCTAATTCTCCTTTTAGAATTAATGTGGATGGTTCACCAGGGACGCAATTTGCAGAAATTGAAATGGATCCAGAAGATAGTTTATTCATTTTTGTTGAGGTTACCTTAGACCCGAACAACCAGTCAAATCCGCTGGTTATTGAAGATCAAATTCGCTTTTTAACGAATGGAACCAATCAATATGTTCAGCTAGCCGCGTGGGGACAAGATGCTTATTTTCACTATTCATATATATCCGAGAATATTTTAGATTTAAACGAAGGTATTTGGCCAAATGACAAGCCTCATGTTATTTATGGTGGCGCCTTTATTGATTCTGCAAAAACACTAACTATCCAAGCAGGAACAGACATTTATTTGCATAAAAACGCACTACTCTATAATTACAAAGGAACATTGAATATAAACGGAACTTACAATAACGAAGTGACTTTTCAGGGAGACCGATTAGATGCTGCTTACAATGACGTTTCAGGTCAGTATTATGGAATTTACTTCCAAGAAGCGCGCCCATCAACGATTGATTATGCAATAATTAAAAACGGTTCAACAGGAATTCATGTTTTCAGTGAAGATCCAAGCAACTCGGACTACACGGTAACTGTTACAAATACCAAAATTTTCAACAATGCATCCTACGGAATCTTTATTTATTCAGGAGCGAGAGTAAAGGCAGAAAATTGTGTTATTGCTAAGAATGGAATTCACGCTATGATTTGTTTAGAAGGAGGAGATTTCAACTTTAACCACTGTCACCTATTAGGCTATGGAAATGGTGATGGACAAACGGCAGCTGTGGGAATTCGAAATTACTTCACCCGTCCTGATGCAAATGGTATTCCAACAACATTTATTGGCAGTATCAATGAAGGAAAAATTTACAACAGTGTTATTTATGGTAATTACGACCAAGAATATGTAATTGACACCTTATCCGGAGCAAATTTAAGTTTTGATTTCCAGAGAAATCACATTCGCGCTTCCATACCTTCAGATGCTTTTTTCACAAATGGCAATACATTTAATTTAGACCCAGCTTTTAAAAGCCCTTCGATTTATGATTTTAGCTTCTTCTCGACATCACCTTTGATTGGAACTGCAGACCCTGGAATTCCTCCATCATCATTTTCCGATATCGAACAGAAGCCTAGAGATGGTTCGCCTGATAAGGGAGCTTATGAGTTTTAAGAAAAAATTAAAATACTTCAGTTGAACAAAAAATCCCGCACCTAAGAGATGCAGGATTCTTATTTTCATTAATGTCTACTTACCTCGTAAACAACATTTCTCTGAATTTTGGCAATCTCCATTCTTCGTCGTCAATAAGCAACTCTAATTTATCAACGTTATAGCGAATTTCATCAAAAAATATTCTAACAGTATCGCAATATGCAACGGCTTTCTCTTCGTGCCCTTTTAAATTGTTTGCCTTTTTGCGAGAATTCAACATTTTAGCACTTAAATCCATTGTTTTATTCAAGTGTTCAGATATTTGTTCAATGATTGAAATTTGACTTTTTGATGCCGCTTTTCCGGCCTTATCTCCAAGAACACTAACTAAGCCTTGAACATTTTGAATCAATTTATTCTGATAGGCAACTGCTGCAGGGACAATGTAGTTTTGAATCATATCTTCCATAACACGCGCCTCAATTTGAATTTTGTACACGTAACTCTCGAATTCAATTTCTTGACGTGCTTCCAATTCTCGAGGAGTCAATACATTTAAATCGTTGAATAATTTGTGGTACTTTTTATTTCCCCAAACTTGCAGAGCACGTGGCGTATCTTTTAGATTAGAAAGACCTCTTTTCTCAGCTTCTTTAACCCATTCGTCTCCGTAACCATTTCCTTCAAAGCGAATTTTCTTTGAATCTTTAATCATTTGCTGCAACTCTTTCAAAATCGCTTCATCTTTTCCATCTCCTTTTCCAATGCGAGCATCGATGTTCGTTTTGAAAATTCTCAATTGACTTGCCATAATTGTATTCAATACAATCATCGCTTGAGAGCAGTTTGCAGAAGAACCAACCGCTCTAAATTCAAATTTGTTCCCCGTAAAGGCAAAAGGTGAAGTTCTGTTTCTATCGGTGTTATCCAACATGATTTGCGGAATTTTACCAATATTCAACTTTAACTCTGTCTTATCTTCTGGTGTCATCTTACCAGCCTTCACATTCTTTTCAATATTATCTAACAATTCTGTTAACTGAGAACCGATAAATGCTGAAATAATTGCTGGTGGCGCTTCATTCGCACCTAAACGGTGATCATTTCCAGCTCCAGCAATGCAAGCTCTTAGCAAATCTGCATTGTCGTGAATGGCTTTAATTGTGTTCACAAAGAAAGTCAAGAACAATAAATTACTTTTCGGGTTTTTTCCTGGCGCTAATAAATTTACCCCTGTATTTGTGCTTAATGACCAGTTGTTGTGCTTTCCAGATCCATTGACTCCAGCAAATGGCTTCTCGTGCAATAAAACTCTAAAATCATGCTTACGAGCAACCTTCTCCATAATATCCATTAACAATTGATTGTGGTCATTTGCTAAATTACATTCTTCAAAAATTGGAGCACATTCAAATTGGTTCGGTGCAACTTCATTATGTCTTGTTGTTACTGGAATTCCTAATCGAATAGATTCCGTTTCAAATTCACGCATAAATGCCGTAACACGCGCAGTAATTGAACCAAAGTAGTGATCGTCTAATTGCTGTCCTTTCGCAGATGCATGACCAAACAACGTTCTTCCCGTCATCATTAAATCTGGGCGAGCGTTGTACAACGCTTTATCTACCAAGAAATATTCTTGTTCCCATCCTAAAGTTGCGATAGTCTTTGTAATGTTTTTATCAAAATATTGGCAAACATCAACAGCTGCTTCATTTACTGCGTGCAATGCTTTCAATAGTGGCATTTTATAATCTAACGCCTCACCCGTATAAGCTATGAAAATTGTAGGAATACATAATGTCTTATCTATTACAAATGCAGGTGAAGATGGATCCCATGCTGTGTAACCTCTTGCCTCAAAAGTATTTCTAATTCCACCATTCGGGAAAGAAGATGCATCTGGCTCTTGTTGAACTAATAAATCTCCATCAAAACGCTCGATTGCCCTTCCTGGGCCTACTGGCTTAAAGAATGCATCATGTTTCTCAGCAGTAGCTCCTGTTAAAGGTTGAAACCAGTGCGTGTAGTGCGTTGCCCCTTTTGTTAATGCCCAATCTTTCATTGCAGAAGCTACTTGATCTGCCATTGTTCGATCTAAACGATCTCCATTTTCAACAGATTTAATCATTGATTTATACGCTTCACTCGGAAGGTATTCTCGCATAACTTCAGTATGAAATACATTTTCTCCAAAAATTTCAGAGTTTTTTCCATCAAACGTAATCGGTTTTGGGGTTCTGTGTAGCACATCGTAATATGCCTGCATTCTTTGATTCGCCATAAAAAAGTTTTTTTTTGACAAAAATACATCAAAATAAGGGGGTGAATTCAAAAAAAATATAAAATTTTATTAACACCCCCTAAAATTTTAGGGGTTACCATACAAAAACCAATATTTCCAAAGCGATTACTTGAAGAATTTAGGTCGAATTACATTTTCAACAAGATTTTTGACCGCTGCTTCTTTGAGGTTTACTGTTTTAAACCCATATTCAGTTCCATTTACAACATCAGAGGAATAAACTTCCCTTCCACTCTTCAACTCGGTAATAACAATTCTAACATCTCTATCCGCATTGGCAATTCCAGATTTCTTTGTCAATAGCTTAATTTCAAAATCTGCATCCGATTCATTTGACTTAATTACCCATACATCGTAAAACTCCAACTCTCTTCTTAAATGAATCTGCGCATTGGCATCATTCCCAGTGATAAAAACTTTACATCCTTTTCCTCTTAACGATGCTAAGGGATTCTCTTGCAAGAGACTAATAGGGTCAAAAATAGTTCGAATATCATTCGCAGAAAAAGCAACCGCACTAATAAATACAACAATAATAAAACTAGATATTTTCATAATTACGTATCATATTTGATTCACGTAAAAATAAAAAAAGCCACTCGATTCCTAAAATGGTTTCAAGCCGAGTTTTTGACAATTAATTATTAATAACAAGATGTGCTGACCAATAAAGACTTGACTATAGAAGAATACAAGTTGATTGAAAATTAAAACTCATAAATCAACTCAGAAAGCTGATCTTCTGCAAAGTATTTCTGAGCAATGTCAAACACTTCAGCCTCATTAATTGCATCAATTTGATTGTAAATTTCCTCTACCGAATCCACCTTATTGTGAATCATTATGCTTTTCGCCAAACTAAACATTAATTCTAAATTGCTATCAAGCGACAAAGCAATATGTCCTTTCAACTGCTCCTTTGCTTGAGCCAATTCATTTTTAGTCAACTTTTTTGTACGAATTAATTCAAATTCTGAGTAAATCAATTTAAGCGCCTTTTCGAGATACTTTTTATCCGTCCCCATATAAACGCTCCAAAATCCAATATCCGTGTATGTGCTATAGTTCGCTTCAATATTATAAGCATATCCATGCTTCTCTCGAATGGATAACGTTAAACGTGAATTCATTGCTGGACCGCCAAGCACATTCGTCAAAAGAGTCATTGCTCTTCGGTCTTCACTGTGATACGATGGGGCGATTCCACCAATAATGGTATGCGTTTGAAAATTTGATTTTTTAGCGCGATTTTTAAATGGTTTAATTTTATTCAAAGAATGAACTTCAGGAGGCACCCCTTCACCTTTAAAACTTCCAAAATCAGCTTCCAATGTTTTTCTTAATTCATCAATAGATATTCCACCCACAAATGAAATCACCATATTCTCTGGTGTAAAGTATCGTTTTATATAATCTTTAAGATTTTTACGTGTAAAGCTCTTTAGCGTTTTCTTTGTACCAAGTGTATTATAACCTAGTGAGTTCTTTTTAAATAATTTGGCTTCAAAATCGTCAAAAATTCTTTCCACAGGAGAATCCATGTATGAAATAATCTCGTCCAATACAACTTCCTTCTCCTTTTGAATTTCATCTTCAGGAAACGACGCATTTTGGATAATATCTGCCAATAATTCAGATGCAATCGAAAAATGTGCTTTTCGAAAGGAGGCATGCACACAAATTTCTTCTTTATTCGTATAAGCGTTTAATTCACCTCCAACTGAATCTAAATCAGTAAAAATATCAAATGCTTTTCGCTTTTTTGTTCCTTTAAAAATGCAATGCTCGATAAAGTGAGCCAAGCCCTCTTCTTCTGGTTGTTCGAATCGCGACCCAGCGAAAATCATTACGCCCAAGTGCGCAACAAAAGCTTCTTTCTTTTGATAAACCACTCGAATTCCATTCGAAAGCTCGAAAATTATTGGTTCTAGATCAAACATTAAGGATTAACACGTTGAGTTTTCCATTCGCCATTTACCATCGTTAAAACTAATCTATCATGTAAACGAGAAGGACGACCTTGCCAAAATTCAATTTGTGTCGGATTTATTTGATATCCACCCCAATGTTCAGGACGTGGTATCTCATTTGGATATCGTTTTCCAATTTCATCCACCCGATCTTCCAATTCTTTGCGGCTATTTAACACATCACTCTGATGTGAAGCCCATGCTCCAATTTGACTGCTCCGTGGTCTAGATTTGAAGTAATCTTCACTGATCTTATCCGTTGTTTTACTACATATTCCGTCAATTCTAATTTGTCTGGATAAAAGTGGCCAAAAAAACAACATCGAAACTTTATTGTTTTCCGCTATTTCTTTGCCTTTTTGACTATTGTAATTCGTAAAAAATACAAACTGATCATCCACCACTTCTTTCAAATACACGATACGAGATGAAGTTTGTAAATCCTTATTTACAGTAGAAAGGACAAATGCATTAGCTTCCTTTTCAGAAGCTGCTACCGCCTCTTCGAACCATATTTGAAAAAGTTCAAAGGGATTCCCTCCAATTATATCCTCAAAATTGCCATTCACAAATTCGTGATGGTCAGCTCTAAATTTTTGAAGGAAATCTTTCATTGAATTGAAATTTAAGCGTCAAAATCATCCTCGATTTCACTCTCAACTTCTTCTGAGTCATTATCATCGAAATCAGAACCAGATGCAGAGAAAACAGGACCTTTACCTGTAGTTTCAAATTCTTCAGTTTCTTCTTCAGTCATCACTCTACGACCGATTTCTTTATCCATTTCCTCTGAATAGGGGAAAATTTCGACAATTGGAGAAACCATAATAGATGGGATTTGAAAATCAACCATTAGGCCCTTTAAACTTTCAACCATTCTATCATATGCCTGTTTAACAGTATTTGCAGAAACCAAAAAGTTTTGTGCTACTTTTTTACCTTTTTCAGAATCGGCATCAAAGTTTTCATATGTTACTTTACACTTGTACCAAACATCAGCATCATCGTATGCGAAAATATCATGGATTGTTGTTGGAGTAATTCCTGTAACGTTAAATTCACCTCGGATAACACTTCCTAATTCATCATAAATCCGTGCCTCAGCATCAGTAAAAGTCATCGCTGCCAATAAATATGGCTCTGAAACTCTTTTAAACGCTCCGTTATCTAATTGTTTTGTATATTTTACTTTTACGGTAAACCAATTGTTCATTCTTCTAAATTATTTGTTGAAACTTCAAAGATAGAGCTTTTTTAGATATTAAGACATTAAGATTTTAGGACTTTTAAGACTTAATTTTTTTTAATAGCCTCAATATCTTCCATGAACTCTTGAACTATATAGAATAAACTTTTCCTTTCCAAAGAACAACATAGGAACGATTGAATAATTCGACCAAAACTGAACTTCCATAAATCGTAAATTCTGAAGACATTTGAGTTGTTATTACTTTCTGTTCACCTCCCACCAAGGCTGTTACTCCTCCCATCATGTCGCGATAAACAACAACATCATTCTTTATCATGTAGCTTTCTGGTTTGTAGCGAGCAACCTCGTATTTTGTCTCTTTTATGTACGCATACAAATAATTATTCTCCATCCAAATCACTACATCATCCTTAACCTCCAAATTAGATGCTCCAAAATTTGATATTTGTTTTTTGATGCCATTTCCATAATACATAATATCACCATTTCTGCTTTCGTAAACAACAAAACCTCTACCTACTTTATAATTCGTAACGTGGAATTGTTCTACATCCAAAAACTTTCCCTTTTCAAAAATGGCAAATGTTCCGTTAATAGGATCATTAAATGCAATCATGTCTGTTCCTCCCTGATATTCAAATCTATTGTGCCAAACATCCAAATCATAAATCTTCCCTCGCCAAAAAACCTTGTTGAAATTTCCATTGTCACGAAAAGCAACAATGTTCTCACCAATAAAATCCGGTGTATCCACGTCTCCTACGCTCCTATAAAGTTCATATGTTTTGCCATCGTAATAAACATTTACGGAATTAAAACGTGTATCCTCATATACAATTATACTATCCTTAACCCAGTAATTACGTGCATTATAGGTTAACGTCATTTTATATCCACCATCCCACATATTCAAGGTTGGCCCAATTTTCCAAGTCATTAAATGGTCTGAAACTTCATAATCAGCTGTCATATTAGCCATTCGTTCTTGTTTCTTTCCATCATAAACCATTAAGTCGCCTCTTGAATTCATGTAGGCAACCAAATCGTCTCCCGCCTTAAATTCAGATATAGGCTGGAACTCAATCTGGCGAAAAAAACCGTCCTTGAAACTTTTGAAGTAATTATTAAAATCAACCAAAGGCATGACTTTTTGGGAATATGCTAAACCACTAATAATTACCAATAAAAAAGCACTTAAAATCTTCATAGTTCCCAAATATAAACAAAATTCAAGCCACACAATCGTCAGACAATAGAACCGCTTGTCCATTTTACTATCCACGCATCAACTAAACGTTAATAGTTAACGAATTATTTCTTTCTTTGTATATATCATAAACTATAATTTTAGCAATGAAACATTTAATTTTCACAGGTATTCTTACTGGATTATCTCTTTCAAGCGTTGCCCAACGTGAGATTCAGTACGTCGAATACGATTTAGACAATGGCATTCACGTCATTCTGCACGAAGAACACGCAACACCTATCGCTGTTGTATCTGTGCTTTATCATGTCGGTTCAAAAAATGAAAAGCCAGATAGAACTGGTTTCGCTCACTTTTTTGAGCATTTGTTATTCGAAGGAACTGAAAATATCGAAAGAGCTGAGTATTCAGAATTAGTTGAGAAAAACGGCGGAACTTTGAACGCAAATACTTCTCATGATAGAACGTTTTATTATGAATTATTACCATCTAATCAACTTGAATTAGGAATTTGGTTAGAAAGTGAACGAATGTTGCATGCGAAGGTGGATAATACTGGAATTGAAACACAAAGAAGTGTTGTAAAGGAAGAAAAACGTCAACGTATCGACAACCAACCTTACGCTAGTTTTATTGGTGAAATGTTTAAACGTATGTTCAAGGAACATCCGTACAACTGGCAACCGATTGGAAGTATGGAGCACCTTGATGCAGCTCAAGAAGAAGATTACGTAGGTTTCTATAGAACTTATTACGTACCATCAAATGCAACAATTTCAATTGCCGGAGATATTGACATAGAACAAACTAAAAAGTGGATTGACAAATACTTCAAAACAATTCCTAAAGGTGAAGCAATCAACTTATTCCGTGATATTGAAACATTGGAAGCAGAAGCATTCAATAAAAAATACGGCGTTGCAAAAGCAGATTTTGATCCTAAAACGAAGGAAGCTAAAACTGCAGCAGCAAAGGCGGTGTTCAAAAAATACAGCAACACACCTGTTGATATTAAAAGAACTCAAAAAGCAACTGAGCAGTTATCCGGAATAACGAAAGATGTCATCTATGACAACATTCAATTACCTGCATTGTTTATGGCTTACCGCTTTCCAGAGCAAACAAATGCTGATATGTATGCATTGAATATGATGAATGACGTCCTTTCAGGAGGTGCTTCGTCACGAATCAATAAAAGTTTAGTTGAACGCAAAGAAATGGCTACGTTTGCTTTCTCATTCGCTTATGGACTTGAAGATGCAGGTATGGGTATATTTGCGGCTATCGCTGCAAAAGATGTTCCATTAGATGATATCCAAAAAGAATTTGATTCTGAGATTGTAAAAATTCAAAATGAATTAGTTTCTCAAGAAGAATTTGAAAAGATTAGAAATCAATACGAGAACCAGTTCATCACATCAAATTCTAGTGTTGCTGGTATTGCGGAAAATTTAGCTGACAACCACGTTTATAATGGTGGGGCAAATCAAATCAATACTGAACTAAAAAAATACTTAGCTGTTACACGTGAAGATATACAGCGCGTTGCTAAAAAGTATTTAACTCAGGATGCTCGTATCATTTTACATTATTTACCAAAAGAAGAAGAAAAATAATACAGACTATGAAAACATTAATTTTAACATTCGCATTCGTAATACCTTCTGTATTATTTGGTCAATTGGATCGCTCTGTTCGTCCAACTGCTGGGCCTGCTCCAGCAATCAATATCAAGGATTCTGAGGTATTCAAAACAGCTAACGGTATTACCGTTATTCTTTCTGAAAATCATAAACTACCAAAAGTATCATTCAATTTAGTAGTAGGCGCGGCTCCGCAAATGGAAGGCTCAATGACAGGTTTATCTGAAATTGCCGGGTCTTTGATTCAATCGGGAACGACTACAAAAAGTAAAGATGAATTAGATGCAGAAATAGATTATATTGGAGCACGTTTAAGTGCTGATAATAATTCGGTCTATTTATCCTGTTTGACAAAGCACATGGATAAAGGTCTAGCTATTATGTCAGACATTACAATGAATGCTAACTTTCCACAAAGTGAAGTTGACCGCATCATTAAACAAAATGAATCAGGTTTAATGCAAACAAAATCTGATGCTGGTTCAATGGCTCGTAATGCCCAGGCAGTTTCGATTTTCAAAAACCACCCTTTTGGTGAAGTAATGACTGAATCTTCATTGGCAAACATTAATCGTGATGCTATTGTTGCTTATTATAAAGGAGCATACACGCCTGATGGAAGTTATATGACAATTGTGGGTGACATCAACAAAGAACAAGCTACCGCAATGGTTGAAAAGTATTTTGGAAGTTGGACTGGTGGAAAACCAGAAACTACAAAGTACCCTGTTTCGGCTTTAGCTAAAGGAAATAATGTAGTATTTGTTAAAAAAGTAGGAGCAGTTCAATCTGTCATTAGCATTTCTCATCCTATGATGGTTGAACCAAGCAATCCTGATTACATTAAACTACAAGTATTGAATGGTGTTTTAGGTGGGGGAGCTTTCTCTAACCGTTTAATGACTAATCTTAGAGAAGACAAAGCTTACACATACGGTTGTCGCTCAAGTATGAGCATTAATGAATATGGAAGTTCCTTTTCAGCTGGTGGTAACTTTAGAAATGATGTTTCTGATAGCGCGATTACTGAAATTCTTTATGAATTAACACGAATATCAAGTGAATTGGTGGAAGATGAAGAATTAGCTATTACAAAGTCGTCAATGGCCGGTGGATTTGCTCGTTCATTGGAAGATCCTTCGACGATAGCTCGTTTCGCATTAAACATCATCAAAAACAAATTACCAAACGACTACTACCAAACGTATTTGCAAAAATTAGATGCAGTTACAAAACAAGACGTTTTGGATGTTGCGAAGAAATACTTAACTCCAGCAAATTGCAATATCATTGTAGTCGGAAATGAAGAGATTCTGCCACGTTTAAAGCAATTCGATACAGATGGTAACATTACTAAATTGGATGCGTTTGGACAAGAAGTGAAAGAAATTCTTCCAGCTGATATTTCTAAAGATGAGTTAATTTCGAAATACATCTCTGCTGTAACAGGAACTACTTCAGCTAAAGCGTTAGCGAAGAAAATGAAAGGTGTAAAATCACTTGAGGAAGTGATGGAGTTAACAATGGATCAAGTTCCTTTCCCCTTAAAGTCTACACGTGTTTGGATCACACCAAATTCTGAAGGTCAAAAAATGGAAGGTCAAGGAATGGTTTTTCAAAAATCTTATTTTGATGGAACAGCTGGCGGAAGTTCCAGTATGCAAGGTGGAAAAACAGAATTGTCTGAAGAAGAAATCGCTGCTAAACAAAAATCGGTTGGACTTTGGCCAGAAATGAACTATGCAACTTCAGGTATGATGTATGAATTACTTGGAATTGAAAAGAAAGATGGAAAAGATTGCTATGTTTTAAAAATCAACGATGGTAAAACTGAAACGTATGACTATTTCGACAAAGCAACTTTCTACAAAGTTTCAAGTATGTCTATTGAGAAAAATGGTGATGAAGTAAATGAATCTTCTATTTCATATAGTGAATTTAAAGAGCAAGATGGATTTATTTTTCCTAACACAATGAATATTTCAATGGGGCCTGCAAATTTTGCTGTAAAAGTTTCGGCTAGAACGCTAAACGCTAAAGTTGATTTAGGAACATATAAATAATCAAACGAAATAATTATATCTTTAGTCCTTCTCCCTTTATGGAGAAGGACTTTTTTTATGCTAAAACATATCAACATACCATATGTGCTTCGAATAAACCTATTCGTCCTTTCCATGGTGTTTCTAACATCAAAGACAATAAGCGCTCAAGAAACGGTTGAAGTTCTATTTGAATACGACGTAAAATACAATGGCAGTAGCACAAAACCAGATTTAAGGTATCAGTATATTTTAGATTTTTTAATTGAAATGATGACCAAAAATCCAACATGGAAATTACACATTCGCGGACATGTGTGTTGTGGTCCAGACCAAAAGTTGAGCGATAAACGAGCAAAAAACATGTACAAATTCTTGTTAAAGAAGAAAATTCCAGCTTCTCAACTTTCATACAAAGGGTACAGCGATGAAAAACCTTCTGTTTTCCCTGAAAAGTCAATTGAGGACGCACAAGCCAATCGCCATGTTGATTTTATTATTACAAAACCAAAAAATTAGTTAATAAAGACCAATACAAAGTCCTCTTGAATCAAATAGGTGCATTTTACAAGCTCACCATTTACTATAACCATTAGCGTATCGTTTTCTATTGAAAGAACTGTCATAGCTTCTTTATAATACTCCAATTTTCCTTTTTTATACTTGTAAACTGCCTCTTTCGCTGCCCAAATAATATTTAAATTGAGTGAGTTGATCTCTAATGTATTTTCCTCTTTTTCGTTGACAAAATAGCGCATTCCTTTTTCAATGTCAGTCTTCATGACTTGGATATCAACACCTACTCTATCTTCATTGCACAATTGTAAAGCGAACCAATTGTTCGAATGTGAAATCGAGATAAACGGCAATGCATTATCACTAAAAAAGGGAGCTCCGTTTTCATCACGGTCAATTGACAAGTCAGTGCGATTTAAAATCTCACACAAGCTATTCAACACAATTTCTCTTTGCATTTGAACTTTGTCCTTCCCTTTCCTATCGTTCACAGAAGAATCGTCAATGATAATTACTTCACTGATTGCATTTTTATTCGATATTCTAAATTTGATTTCTCCCATTTCCTATAGCTAAAAGTAGTAAACTCATTAAAATAAACCATTAACCTGAGTTCTATTATTCTTACCTTTGAGCCATCATTCATTAAAATGAATTTACCTGATGTTAAAATGGATTAAGATTTTGTTTAAAGCTATTCTAGGAATCTTCGAATTATTCGTTGGATTTCTGGTCGTTTTGGTAATTTATATCATTTTATCATCACGAATTAGTCCACCCGAAGTTCCGACCGTAAACATCGCTAAACGCGTTCAAGTTGGAAAAGATCATTTTACACTTGGCAAAAATTGGCTAAAGAAAAATGATCACGGAATTTGGGAAATGTACATCGAAGGTGAACCATACGAGCGTGGCTTGATTTATGGTGAATTGGCAAAAGAATTGGTTCAAAAGCAAGAACGTGTTTTCGTAGATCAAATTGATCAATTTGTACCTAGTAATGTTTGGCAGCAGTTTTTGCGTTTGATGCTAGATTTCTTCAACAAAGACCTTCCAGACAATATTCCATTGGAAAATCAGCAAGAGATTTACGGAATTTCCAAAGCATTTTCAGATGATTATGATTACATCTCATCAAAATACGGAAGAATTCTAAATTACCACGCGGCGCACGATATAGGACACGCATTAAACGATTACAGCATGGTTGGCTGCACTTCTTTCGCTCTGAAAGGTCGTAAAACAGAGAATGGACAATTGCTTATCGGAAGAAATTTTGACTTCTATGTCGGGGATGCATTTGCGGAAGAGAAAATTGTTTTGTTCATCAAACCAACCAAAGGTCACGCCTTTGTCTCCTATTCTTGGGCTGGATTTACAGGTGTTGCTTCTGGATTGAATGAAGAAGGTTTAAGTGTAACAATCAATGCTTCAAAATCGGACTTACCAACTTCGTCTAAAACGCCAATTGCCTTGTTGGTTCGAGAAATACTTCAATACGCATCAACTATCGACGAAGCAATTGCCATTGCAAAAAGCAAAAGTACGTTTGTTTCAGAAACGATAATGGTGAGTTCCAAAAAAGACGGTCGTGCTGTTTTAATTGAAAAGTCCCCAAGTAAAACATGTGTTTTGGACACGAATCAAGATGTTTTAGTGTGTGCAAATCATTACCAATCGGATGCATTTATTCACGATGAAATTAACGTGAACAACATCAAAGAAAGCGATTCACGTTACCGATTCAGCAGAATGAATCAATTATTACAATACAATCACCGTTATGGAGTTGAAGATGCAGCGAAAATATTACGCGATCAAAAAGACTTTAACGGTGGAAACTTGGGAATGGGAAATCCAAGAGCGATAAATCAACTAATTGCACATCATAGTGTAATCATTCAACCTGCTTTAACACGATTCTATATTTCAACAAACGATTATCAACTGGGTGAATTTGTCGGTTACGACTTGACAAAAGTGTTTAAAACGAGAATAACAGAAGATACTTTGCGAATTGCCGCTGATCCATTTTTGAATTCTATAGCATATCGCAATTTCAAGTACTTTAAGAAAATCAAGAAAAAAATAACCGATTTCCGCATGTTCAACACCCCAGTGAGCTTATCTAATTCGGACATTCAAAAATTCATTGCTTCGAATAGCGAATACTATGGAACATACGATGTTTTGGGGGATTATTTCTCATTAAAAGGAAACAATTCTAAAGCACTTGAGTATTATAAAAAATCACTGACCAAGAAAGTAGTTTCAGAATCAACGATTAATGAAATTAAAGGGAAAATTAACGATTGTAAAAAATGAGTTCATTGCTAACAGAAACAAATCAAATTTCAGAAAAAGTGCAACACGCACTAATTGACTTAATCGCTTATGTTTCTGAAAAATCGCCTTTTTACAAAGTAAAATACGCAGATTTAGAGATAAATACCCAATCGCTAGATTTAGCAGAATACAAAAAGATCCCATTCACTACCAAGGAAGATTTAGCCGAAAATGATTTGAATTTCTTGTGCGTTCCCAAGAATGAAATTGCCGAATATGTAACGACATCTGGAACAACTGGAAGTCCAATTTCATTGTATTTAACCCAAAGTGATTTAGAACGCTTGGCCAAAAACGAAAGCGATTCTTTTCAATTGATGGGATTGGATTCAAACGATTTATTTCAATTGCTTACAACAATTGACAAGCAATTCATGGCTGGTTTAGCATATTCACTTGGAGTGCAAAAATTAGGTGCAGGAATGATTCGTATTGGTCCTGGTGTTCCTGAATTGCAATGGAATTCCATTTTAAAATACGAACCAACTGTTTTAATTGCAGTACCTTCATTTATCGTTAACTTAATTGAGTTTGCAAAGGAAAACAACATTGATTTTACGCAAACATCTGTTAAATCGATTGTATGTATTGGTGAACCAATTCGCAATGAGGATTTTTCGTACAACGTTCTTGGAAAACGCATTACAGAAAGCTGGAAGGTTGATTTATTCTCGACCTACGCTTCAACAGAAATGGGCGCTGCTTTCTCTGAATGTACCGCACACGAGGGAAATCACTTGAACGAAGATTTATTGTTTCTAGAAGTCATTAAAGAAGATGGAACAGAAGCAAACGATCAAGAGTCGGGAGAAATTGTAGTAACAACATTGGGAGCGACTGGTTCTCCATTGGTGCGCTACAAAACGGGAGATATCTCAAAAGTTTATCGCACGAAATGTAAATGTGGACGAACTTCTCCTCGCCTAGGTCCAATTTTAGGCCGTAAAAACCAAATGATTAAATTCAAAGGAACTACAATTTACCCAAAAGCTATTTTTGAAATGTTGGAGCAGTTTGTCGAAATCTCATGCTACAAAATCATTGTAAACAAAGACGAATTAAACAACGATGAAATAACGATTCTGTTGGAAGATAAAATTGAATCAACTTCTGTATTTCTATCAATATTGGATCAATGCAAATCTAAATTACGTGTTGTTCCAAAATTCGAATTTTTGGAGTCGAATACACTGAGAAGTATGGTTTACAAGAAGAATTTGAGAAAGCCTGAGAAGATTAAGTTTAATTAACCCTTATTCATTGCCGCTTCATTTGTAATTCGAATTACTTTTGCCAATGTCGTTAATACAGATTTGTGTTTTTTAGCGAAGGGATTTGTTTCATCCCACACATAACCAGCTAGAACCGAGCAAATTTGTTTTTTGAATTCAAAATTTCCTTCTTCCACAAAAAAGATGGTGTGTAAATCACCCGAATACCAGGCCTCCACATAACTCCTAAACACGTTCACACCGTATTTGATTACTTTTTCGTAATCGTTCTCCCAATCAACCGTTTCGCCGTTCAATTGCTTGATAATTAAATCTGCCGCTTTGTAACCAGAAGAAATTGCCAGAGTAACACCAGAACTAAAAACTGGATCTAAGAATTCTGTGCTGTTTCCACACAACACAAATCCTTCTCCATACATTTTATCCACAGAAACGGCGTAATTTAATATTTGTCTTGGTTCAAAAATATATTCAGCGCCTTTGAAACGATCATTCAATCCTGGGAAATCAGAAATCATTGCTCTGAATTTTGCGCTGTCGTTTTCTCCAAATTCTTTTACCAATTCGGCATCTCCAACTACCCCAACAGAACACGTTCCGTCAGAAAAAGGGATACACCAAATCCACGCTGAATTGTCATTGAAATCGTACACAAAAATGTTCTCGCTTGCCTTGCTCGAGCGTTTTTCATCTTTCACATGACAAAAGATTGCACCTCTTGCTTTCGATGTCGCTGGTTTTTCCAAATTAAACATTCGTGGTAAAACGCGTCCGTAACCACTAGCATCAATCACAAAGCCACAAGTTACAGTAGTTTCTTCTCTATTTAATAACGTATACGAAACAGATTGCTGCTCCTTTCCCGTTACAACATTGGTAACAGTCGCATTGAAAAGGACACTCGCTCCTTTCTTTTCAACTTCTTTGATTAATGCATTATCGAAATCCGCTCTTTTTACTTGGTAGGTATAATCCCAACCCTCAGAAAATCGGTCCTTGAACAAGAAGTCACACACACGATTATTGTGTAAAAATGCAACACCCGTTTTAACTTGAAATTTTTGTTCTTCAACCGCCTTAAGTAAATCTGTTTTTTCCAAGTAATCCATACTTTGAGGCAATAAACTTTCTCCAATTACAAATCTGGGAAACTCCATTTTCTCCAAAACGAGAACAGATAAATCATCTTGTCGCAAACGTGCTGCAGCTAATGACCCAGCGGGACCAGCCCCAATTATCACAACGTCAAAATCATTCTTCATCAGGCAGTTTTTATTTTTTTTATCAATTCTCTATCGTCTACAAAATTAAAACAAGTTACTAAAGCACCAATAGAAGCACCCAGAATTCCGTGAAAAACTAAATTCTGTCCCGTCATAAATACATTTGGAATTTTTGTTCTAGCATTGATTTTCGAAAATCCTATCGTGTTCACGTCTTTCTCAATTCCATACAACGAACCATCTTTCGTTCCAATGTAGTCTCTGTAAGTTAAAGGTGTAGAACTGTAAACTCCTATTATTGATTCTCGAATATTTGGGTAAATTTCTTCTAAACGTTGAATGACTTTTTCTTGTTTCTCTTCTTTAAATTTCAGATATGCTTCTTCTCGCTCGGCAGATTCAGCTACTGTATTAAACGATTTTCCCCACTGCTCTACTTCTTTTATACTCATATATGCCATTGCTGACATTGAATCTGCAAATTCAGCTGTAGCTTTTGATGGTGGCGTGCAAATAAACAATGCTTCTGGCCATTCGGCTTCATTATAATCAACTGTATCCCAAACATTTTCTTTTGTGTAATTATAAACGTTGTGGTTCAAATATGGAAAGGAATTTTCCTTGAATGACAAATACAACATAAACGCTGAAACAGTATCTTCCAATAGTTCCAATCGCTTTCGGTAGGCTGGACGAAACTTTTCAGCTCCAAACATTTCAACTGTTTGTTTTGGATGCGCATTGGAAATAAAGTTTTTCGCGTAAAATGTATCTCCACATTTTGTCTGCACACATGTAACACGAGTATCAACTTGTGTTGACGATATTACTTCTTGATGTTTCAATAATTCACCACCGTGCTCTCTCAAACGCTTTTGAAGTGCAATGGCAATTTGAGAAGAGCCATTGATCATTCGATAACTTCCATTTAAGTAACTATTCATTATTAATGCAAGAACGAACAAAGGTGTTCGCTTGTAATCTCCAGCATACAATGGACCATTACCTAAGAAAACCGCTTGTAATTTCTTATCTGAAGTGATTGAAGTCACATAATCCCAAGCGCTAACTTCCAATATATCTGGATCGTTGATATAACTTTTCTTATTTCCATCAAATGTTTCTAAATTGTACAATGGGAAATAATCACAATATTCAACTAAAGTTTTACAGAAGTGATCAATGGCCGCCTTTTCGTTTGGAAAATCGGCATACAATCCTTTTTTAAACTGATCGTAACCTTGCCCATGTTTAAATGTTGAGCCGTCTTGTAAGCGAATTAAATCGTAACACTCTTCATCCAATCGCTGCATTTTCAAATCATCTAGAATGTTGACATATTTAAAGATTTGATGTAGATTTTCACCTTCATCCAAACTTCCTATATAGTGCACTCCTGTATCAAAAATACGCTTATCGCGACTAAAAACCTGGAGATTTCCACCAATCTGATGATTTTTCTCGAGCACCAAAACAGAATGACCTTCCTTTGCAAGAATCACCGAAGAAAGCAATCCGCCAATTCCACTTCCCACAATAATAAAGTCATATACTTTCTGCTCTTTGCTCATCTATTTTTCGAGAATAAACAACACGTTCGACGTCTTTTTCGATTGCTCTACGACCTGACATTTTAAGTTGTGCTGTTCAGCGAAATTAAAAATATCTTGGGATGAAAAAAAGGACAATTGATTCGTAGTCTTATTAAAATTCACAATCTGCGTAGAATAGCGTTCAGTTTTTTGCGTCAAAGCATGTCTATCACTATCATCCGTAATTCCATCTCGAATAAATAAAATTCCTTTTTCATTGAGCGATTTAACCGCATTTCCTAGCACTTCAAATTGCTCTTCACGCTTTAAATAATGTAAGACGTCATTGAAGAAAATAACATCTGCATTCTCCACCCTTGTATTTCGCACATCATTCACCTTAAACGAGAGCATTTCTGTTTTATCATAACCATTACTTGCTACGGCAATTTTATCGTCGTCATAATCGATTCCAATAATTTCTCTATTTGGATTTCGGTAATGAAGATAATATCCTAGATAACCGTATCCACAGCCGATGTCAACTATCTTTTTGCGATCACCAATTTTTGTGTCGTAATATTCAAAATGAGCGGTTTCAAATCGTAATTTAATTCTAATGTACCATTCCAAAATTGGCCCCTTGTAAATATAATTGTAGATGATTCGCTTACGTAAAAAGTTAGCTGTGTTTTCTTCTTGTCGAGAAACAATCAATTCCTTGCGCATGATTGAAACGACTTCTTTTGTCAATTCTCCAAAACGCTTTTGATACAATTCGTCTGTTGTTTTAATTCTATCTAGCGCTTTTGCCGTAATATATCCAGACTTAATAATCAAATCGTTCTTTGGATTTACGTAGTTTGCTCCAACAATTAAAATTGGTTGAATATCCAATTCCATTTCTTTTGCGAGGTAAAAAGCACCTTTATGGAAACGTCGAATTTCTCCATCCAAACTGCGCGTACCTTCTGGAAAAATAACAATTGAATAGCCTTCAAAAACTCTTCGTTTAATTTTCTTTAAGTTGTATTCGGCTCCTTCAGCAATATACAGATATCCGCAATAACGAATAAACAATCCGAAAAAAGGTGAATAATAAACCCACTTTTTAACCATAATAATGATTTTCGGGTCTAAAGATATCATAGTCAAAATATCCAAGAAAGAACTGTGGTTTGGAACAATAATAGATGGATTGGAAAAGTCCAATTTTTCTTTGTTTTTTATTTCTTTCTTTACATGAAAACCTAGGAATAAAGTTGATTTTGCAAGTTTTGACAAACAATAATTCAGAACCTTACGTTTTTTAGAAGACTCAATTGGAATTGGTATTAACAATCCTAACAACACATTTAGAACAACGCATCCAATGAAAAAATAGGAGAATAATAAGACACTGTAAATCAATCCAAAGAACGTCATGGGTGAACGTTTTTTGGCTGTTCTATTAGTTACGAAATATCGAAACAAAGAAGGCTGAACAACTAAGGTTACAAGCATAATACAGGATATTCCAACAACACTGATAACTGCAATAGAATGAATCGCTGGGTGTTTCGCAAAATACAGCGCTCCAGTTCCAATTATTGTCGTTATACCCGATAATACAATCGCAGCCCTGTAGGCCCCAATCGCTTTGGATTTCGTTTTATATTGCTGCAATAATCCGTCTGTAACGAAAATACTGAAATCATCTCCTAGTCCAAAAATAAACGTGGCGACGATGATGTTAACAAAGTTGAATTGAATATCAAAATAATTTGAAATTCCTATGATGAAAATCCAACTAATGACCATTGGAAAGAAAGAGAAGAGCGCCAATTCAATTCTTCCATAGATTACTAAAAGTGAGACAAACACCAAAAGCGAAGAGAATATTAGCAGATAGTTGAAATCCTCTTGAACGGACAACATCAAGGTATTCGCCATTTCCGAAACATCAAAAATATACACTTCTGGAAGCGAAGCTAAATTGGATTTCAATTGTTTTAAATCGTTGCGGCCTGCGACAACACTTGTAATCACGTGCCACTTTCCATTCCTTTCATAAATCAATTTAGAAAGACCGAGATCATCAAATAAATCGTTTTCTAATGAACTTATTTTGGTTGAATTAATCCAATCTGAAAATGGTTCAAATGCTCTGGAGGAAAAATCAAGCTTCGCTGCTTCTAACTGAATAGTAGAAATCGTTTGATCTCCATTTTCTTTCCAAAATGAATTCCATTTGTCAAAACGTTCTTGTTGAACTTCTTTAGGAATTTGATACGCTCCGACTGAAATCAGCTCTTCTAAACCATGTTTCGTTCTGTAATCTTCCAATGTTTCATACAATTCAAAATTAGCAGCCAATGCTTCTTGTTTTGAATCTCCAGAAACGAATAAATGTATTTTCTTTTCTTCATTTGGATTGATTCCCGTAAAATATTCTTCTTTCTGAACCAATTCATCGGTGTGATAACTCAAATGATTTAAATCTCCATCAAATTGGAATTTGTTCGCGGAAAATAAAAACATTACAGAACAACCTAGAATGGCAAAAATTCCGATTCGCGTGACTAATTTTGGAACATTGAATGATTTTTTAGAAGTTCGTTCTTTTGGTTTGTACTTCGTAAAATGCAATAACGGCGGTAACAAAAGCAAGGTAAATAAGGCCGCTGAAGTCAATGTAACTAAAGCAATTAACCCGAAATTTTGTAGAACAACAGAATCGGTAAACAACAGAGCCGTAAATGCCGCAACAGTTGTAAAACTTCCGACCAACATGGGGAAACTCAGTTCCTTCACCGATTGAATTAGCTTTCTAGAATGAATATAATGGGTGAAAAAGTGAAAAGAATAATCGAGCACAATTCCCAATAAAACCGCCGAAGTTGCGATAGATATCGCCGATATTTCTGGGTGAACAAATCCTACAATTCCCAATCCAACGAATCCAGAAAACAACGCTGGAAGAATGAAATAAATTGGCGTTATCAAACTTCTATAATACAGTATTAATAACAACAAAATCAATCCAACACTGACATACAATGTAATAGACGTGTCCTTTTTTACTTGTCGTGCATTTTCATTTGCAATTTGAAATGTCCCGAAGTAATCAAAATCCAAGGAAGCATTCTTTTTATTCAATTTTACTTGAACTTTTTCAAGCAATACATTCAGCTCTTCGTTTTTTACATTGTCATCTAATTCAAAATTCAGAACAGCCGTAAAAATCGCCTTGGATTTATTTCCAGCGAATAAAATGCCTTCTTCCACTTCCATGCTACTGGAATCAGATTGCGGATTAATCGACTTTAATTTATTCCACGCTAATCCAAGTGGATCGCGTGCTACAATTTTTCTTAAAAAGAATGAATTAGCACCGCTCAATCGAGATTCAACGGAAGCCATTCCTTTAGCAATTGAATCACTATTTATTTTTGAGCGAATTTCATTGTAATCTGCATCTTGAATCAACGCAGGAAAATGATCGTAAAAATAGTTCAGAACATTTTCCTCTTCGTTCTCACGAACAACTTCAATATCAGTAATCAATCCATTCGTTTGAGCAACAACAACTTGGGCGACTGAATCCAACTGATCTTGTACATCAAAAACATCTCTATCCTTGGCGTTGATTGAAAATAAAATCTGCTTATTTAGGTTGTTTTCTTGAAGAATGGTATTGAATTCCTGAAACTCTTCTCCTTTAGGAAAGATGGAATAAATATTTTCATCCAACTTCAATCGTTTGAATCCGAAAAAAGAGAAAGTTATAATTCCAGCCAGCACCAGAAGGTAAACAAGCACATGTTTATTAAAAAACGAAACGATATTTCCGAACAATTTCCCCACTACCCTTTTTCCATTACGTTAACCAATTCTTGATAGGCTTTTTCATTCTTATCTTTCAATACAATTAACGAAGCATTATAGGCTGCTTTTGTAGCGATAGGAACTCCTCCACCCAATTCAGCCCAATGCCCACCAATAATAACATTTTTAATCGGAGTTTTATAATGCGCTACCTTTGATTGCATATTGATCCTTCCAGGACGTGTTCCCATCATGGAACCATCTCTATTTTGTGTGTAACGGTAATATGTAATCGGTGTTGCTACTTCGTAAAATTCAATGTTTTCCTTTAAGTTCGGACACATTTTAGCGACAACTCGATCGATAATAATTTGCGCAAACTCCTCTTTTAATGCTTTATACTCTTCTGTTCGAACGAATTCACCTTTTTCATTGCGTGTTGTTTTCCACTCATTTTCATAATTCATCCAGGCAGGAACATACAATGTCAATGTTCCTTTATCAGCAGGAGAAAGTGTTTTATCTCGCACCGTTGGGGCAAGAACACTAATCGCAGATTTATGTGGATCTCCACTGCTATGCTCATCACGAGAACTAGAATCATTGGTAATTACTGTTAATTCAGTTCCAAAACCAAGGTCTTCTGCAGGACAGCTCAATGCAATTGAAATCGTTACAGAACTGCTATACAATTCAGACGAATCCATTTTATCGGTAATTGCTTTTGTAAAATCTTGTTTCGGTAATAAATGCGCATACAATTTCTCGACATCACATGCCGCAATCAAATGCGTTGCTTCAACTTGAAATTCCTTATGCCGTTTGATGAATTTAACACCTTTGAAAACGTTATTCTCAACAAGTATCTCTTTTACATCCGAACTTAAGTTGATTTCAGAACCGTTTTCCGTTTTTATTTTTGTTTCCAACCAACGCGGAAAAGCTTGACTTCCACCAATTGGTGGATTTTGGTAATCGTTATTGTATGCCCAAGCGACTGGAAAAATACATGAAAGTAAATCGCGCTCGGAACAAAATAGTTGGTGCAAATCTCTATTCGAAAAGTATTTTGACAATCCCTTCTTCATTCCTTCTTCTCCGCTGTACATGATAAAACGAATCATTGGGAAACCAATTGACATTCTTCTAAGTCCGTACATTATTTTCTCAAAAAATCCCATTGTTTCAGTTGAACGAAACAATTTTGGAAACTTTTTCGAGATAGCTGCAACTTTTCTAGCGTCTTTAAAAAAGCGATTGATTCCTTTTTCATCCTCTGGAAAATCAGCAATTAAACGCAATCGTAATTCTTCTGGATTGTTGGTCAACGAATAATCGTGATGATCCCCAATATGACGTTGAATGGTTTTCATTTCAAGTGGACGCGGATAATCTTCACCGATATAATTGAACAATTTAGAAACCGTACCCTCTTTTCCACATTGATTTAACCAATGAATTGCCGTATCGAAAATGAATTCCTTTCGGTCAAATCCTTGTAAATATCCACCAATTAAATAATGACGTTCTAAGACACAAACCTTGAGACCTGCCTTGGAAAGAAGAGCCGCAGAAGTTAATCCACTTATTCCTGCACCAATTATAATTACGTCAAACTTTTCGATTTCCATGTACACTCATTCGGTTAAGCCGTGCAAAAGTATAAAAATCGACCCATAATCGTTCAGATTATTTGATACTTCGAACAACTAAGAACTCGTACACAATATTTTTTTAATTTTACACCACTTTTAACTTAAATTCAAAGGAACAATACTATTGAATTATTAACCAAAATTGAATGAGAGCATTAGACGCATTATACGAAGCACACAAAATAGCATTTAGTCCTTTTGTTTTTGAAACCGCATATACCATGTTAGAATTGGGTGTTTTAGAAGCAATTAATCAAAAGAAAAACGGGATTTCAATCGAAGAAATTGCAGCTAAAACGAATGTATCTGAATACGGTATTCGTGTTCTAGTTGAAATGGCAGAATCTGCCGACATGGTTAAACTTGAAGAAGACGGTAATTATTCAATTACTAAAACTGGTTATTTTATTTTAAGAGATGAAATGACACGTGTGAACTTATACTTCACGCATGAAGTTTGCTATAATGGTTTATTCTATTTGAAAGATTCTATCGTCAACGGTAAAGCCGAAGGATTAAAAGCATTGGGAGATTGGAAAACAATTTATGAGGGTCTTTCTCAATTGACTCCAGATCAGAAAAAAGCGTGGTTCGATTTTGACCACTTTTATTCTGATAATTCTTTTGATGATGCACTGGAAATAATATTTCAGCACCAACCAAAACAAATTTTTGACATTGGCGGAAATACAGGGAAATGGGCAATTTCTAGCACCAAACACAATCCTGAAGTAAAGGTGAAAATGTTTGACCTACCTGGTCAAATTAACGTTGCCAAAGAAAACATAGGTTCGATGGCCGACATTAAAGATAGGGTTGAGTTTCAAATTATTGATATGCTAGATTCAACTTCTGAAATTCCAGGAGGAGCCGATGTATATTGGATGAGCCAGTTTTTGGATTGTTTTAGCGAAGCAGAAATTGAATCAATATTACTAAAAATCAAAAAGAATATTTCTTCAGAAGCGAGAGTCTATATAATGGAAACATTTATTGATAACCAGCGTTTCCCAGCAGCCACTCACAGTCTTGTAGCAACATCACTATACTTTACAGCTTTAGCAAATGGAAACAGTAAAATGTATTCCTCTTCGGCGATGAAATATATTATTGATAAAGCTGGTTTTGAATGCATTGCAGAACACCACTTGCACGATGACAGCTTCCATACAATTTTGGAATTGAGAGTTAAAAAATAAATACCAAAAAGTGTATTTATTTAATACTAAATGATTGTTAATTCAGCCGATTGTTTTTCGAAAAAAAAAAGTACTTTTGCAGTTCGTTCTAGAACGATAATTGTCTAAAAAGACCACAAATACAAATGAACCAAATTAACTTAACAGATCTTGAAAAATACGCACTAGAGTTTAAGAAGTTTAACTTAAACGAAGGTCTTGTTGCAGATATTAACAAATCATTCGATTTTTTAAAGGAATTTTCAAGCGATAAAATCATTTACGGAATCAATACTGGATTTGGACCAATGGCTCAATTCAAAATTGATGAAGATAAATTAAACCAACTTCAATATAATCTTATTCGCAGTCACTCTGCTGGAACTGGAAATATTTTAGATGAAGAATACGTCCGTGCCGTTTTAATCGCTCGAATAAATAACTTTTTACAAGCAAATTCTGGAATCAGTTTAGGTGTTATTGAAAAGTTAGTTGAGTTTTTAAACGAACGTATTTCTCCTGAAATCTATGAGCACGGTGGTGTTGGAGCAAGCGGTGATTTGGTTCAATTGGCTCATTTAGCTTTAAATTTAATTGGTGAAGGTTACGTTACGGTTGATGGAAAACGTCAATTAACAAAAGACGTACTTAAATCAAAAGGGATTCAGCCGTTAGATGTAAAACTAAGAGATGGTCTCGGATTAATGAACGGAACGTCTTGTATGACAGGAATTGGAGCTGTGAATTTAATTTACGCCTACCGCTTATTGAATTGGTCGATTGCTTCTTCATCTATCATTAACGAAGTTGTTGAAGCATTTGATGATTCGTTTTCACACGGATTGAATTCAGTAAAACGTCATCCTGGACAGCAAAAAGTCGCTGCTGACATGCGATCATTCCTTTCTGACAGTGACTTAATTCGCAAAAGAGAAGAATTATTCAAAGACGACGAAGAAATGGGTCGCTCTGAATTCAAAAAGAAAATACAAGAATATTACTCAATACGCTGCGTTCCACAAATTTTAGGTCCAGTGGCAGAAACATTAGATTACGCAAAAAGTGTAATTGAAAATGAATTGAACTCAACAAACGATAATCCAATCGTTAGTGTAGAAGAACAAAACGTATTCCACGGAGGAAACTTCCACGGAGATTACGTTTCGTTGGAAATGGATAAGGTGAAAATTGTTATCACGCGATTGACCATGCTTGCTGAACGTCAATTGAACTTCTTATTGAATGCGAAATTGAACGGTAAATTCCCTGCATTCCTAAACTTGAAGCAATTAGGTTTCAACTTTGGAATTCAAGGATTGCAATTCACTGCAACATCTACAACAGCTGAAAATCAAACTTTATCAAATCCAATGTACGTCCACAGTATTCCAAACAACAACGATAATCAAGATATCGTAAGTATGGGTACTAACAGTGCAGTAATGACGAAAAAAGTAATCGAAAATGGATTCCAAGTAATGGCCATTCACATGATTGCTGTTTGTCAAGCTATTGATTTATTGGACGACACTCAAAAAGCTCAAATTTCGTCTAAAACGAAAAATACATATGATTTAATTCGCGCGGTTATGCCAGCAGTTACAGATGACGTCCCACAATCGGAAAACATCAAAAAAGTAATTGAAGTATTGCGCACAAACAACATCGAATTATGAAATGTGCTTTAGTAACTGGTTCTTCTAGAGGAATTGGAAGAGCTATTGCAGTTCAATTGGCAAAAGATTTAGGAATTCACATCCTTATTAATTACGCATCAAACGATGCCGCTGCTGCTGAAACAAAAGCGATGATTGAAGCAAATGGTGGAACGGCTGAATTATTGAAGTTCAAAGTCGAAGATTCTGCTGCAGTCACTACTGCTATTTCAAAATGGCAAGAAGAAAACCCTGATTCACATGTAGAGATATTGGTGAATAATGCGGGTGTTACAAAAGATAATTTATTTCCTTGGGTAACGGAGGAAGATTGGGATACAGTAATGAATATTTCAGTAAAAGGAATGTACAACTGTACGCAAGCAATTATTAAAAAAATGTTGCGTAACCGTTCTGGAAGAATCATAAATATTGCTTCATTATCTGGGCAAAAGGGTGTTCCGGGACAAACCAATTATTCTGCTGCGAAAGGAGCAATGATTGCTGCAACAAAAGCATTATCTCAGGAAATCGCAAAACGTAAAATCACTGTAAACGCCATAGCACCAGGATTTATCAATTCTGACATGACCAGTGAATTGGACGAAGAACAATTGAGACAAATGGTTCCAGCGAATCGTTTTGGAGAAGCGGAAGAAGTAGCGCATTTGGCAAGCTTTTTAGCCTCAGACAAAGCAGCTTACATCACTGGAGAAGTTATTAATATCAACGGAGGAATCTACGCTTAATGGAAAGAAGAGTCGTTATAACCGGTATTGGCTTGTATTCATGCATTGGAATTGGAAAAGAAAATGTATTAGAATCATTGCGTACTGGAAAAAGCGGCATTGTTTACGAAAAAGAGCGTGAAGAATTTGGATACCGTTCGCCGCTAACTGGAATGGTGGAAGATCCTGATTTAAAACCATATTTATCGCGGCGTGAACGAATTGGCATGCACCAACCAGCGATGTTTGCTTACATGGCGACACGTGAAGCTTTGGAACAGGCCAAATTAGATGTTGACTTTTTAGATAATAATGAAACAGGAATCATTTACGGAAATGACAGTACTGCGGGAGCTGTAATTGAAACAATAGATAAAGTTCGTGAACGTAAAGACACAACATTGATTGGAAGTGGTGACATTTTCCAAAATATGAATTGTACGGTGAACATGAGCCTGTCTACGATTTATAAATTAAAAGGAATCAACCTAACATTGAGTGCTGCTTGTGCATCAGGTTCGCACTCAATCGGAATGGGATACTTATTGATCAAACAGGGTCTTCAAGAACGAATTGTTTGCGGTGGAGCACAAGAAATCAACAAATATAGCATGGCAAGTTTTGACGGACTTGGCGCCTTTTCTATTCGACTTGATGATCCAACAAAAGCATGTCGCCCGTTTGATGCTAATAGAGATGGATTAGTTCCTTCTGGAGGCGCAGCCACGATTATTATTGAATCGTTGGAATCAGCTTTAGAACGTGGGGCTCCAATTTTGGGTGAAATTATCGGTTACGGTTTTTCATCGAACGGAGACCACATTTCGAATCCAAATTTTGATGGACAGTATCGTTCGTTGAGTATGGCGCTGAAACAAGCGAATATTCCGGCAAGTGAAATTGACTACGTAAATGCACACGCTACGTCTACTCCTGTTGGAGATATGATGGAAGCTCAAGCTATTCACGCAGTACTTGGTGGAGATGTTCCTGTAAGCTCTACAAAAAGTATGACTGGTCACGAATGTTGGATGGCTGGAGCGAGCGAAATCGCTTATTCTTTACTGATGATGGAAAACAATTTCATTGCACCGAACATAAATTTCGAGACTCCGGACGAAGATTCTAAAAAAATTAATGTAATTTCAGAATACACAGAAAAGAAAATCGATTGTTTCCTTTCAAATTCATTTGGATTTGGCGGAACAAATTCGTCTTTAATTGTAAAAAAATTCGTAAAATAACAGTAGCTTAACACCTAATATGAATAGAACAGAAATAATCGCAACGACGAAACGCTTCTTGTCTGAAGAGTTTGAGGTAGAGGAGAACGAAATTGTAGAGGGGAATAATCTTCAGAAAACGTTGGATCTAGATAGTTTAGATTACGTTGATTTGGTTGTTGTCATTGAAGAAAATCTTGGTTTCAAACCTACAGCGGAAGACTTTAAATCAATTGATACATTTAGTGATTTCTTCGATTTAGCCGAAAAAAAATTCGCTGAAACGGCATAATTCATGGAGAAATGGGACGGAAAAACGAAGGGTTCCTTGTGGGGATATAAATTCTTCATTTTCATCATTCGAACTTTTGGATTGAATGTATCCTATTTCTTTTGTCGCATCGTATCTTATTATTACATCTTATTTGCTAAAACTCCACGTGAAGGATTGATTCAATTCTATGCTATTGGATTTGGCCACAACAAAAAAAAATCGCGTAAGCTAGCCATCACCAATTTCTATAACTTCGGGCAAACTCTGATAGACCGCATTGCTATGTTTTCGGATAAAAAGAAAGCATTTACACATACCTTTAACAACGAAAAAGTATTGCGTGAAATGAACGAAAATGGCAACGGAGGAATTCTAATTTCGGGACATGTTGGAAATTGGGAAAACGCCGGCAACTTAATCCACGAGAGAATTACAAGTACGATAAATATCGTTATGTTAGATGCAGAAGTAGAGAAAGTGAAGAAATTCATGGAAATGAAAACGGGAGGTTCTAAATACAATTTAATTCCCATCAAAAAAGATGGAATGTCACATTTGATACTCATACATCAGGCTTTGAAACGAAAGGAATTTGTTGCTCTTCACGCTGATAGAATTACCGAAGATACAAAGTCATTTGAATTGAATTTTCTAAAAGGAGAAGCAAAATTTCCGATGGGTCCATTTATACTCGCAGAGAAATTTAAAGTTCCTATTACCTTTGTTTACGCTGCTAAAGCAACTAAATTTCATTACGACTTATACGCAACGGATCCAATTACAGAACCATTACCTGCGTTGGAAATTGCACAAAAATACGTTTCACATTTAGAAACCATGGTCAAAAAATACCCGACGCAATGGTTTAATTTTTATAAATATTATGCTGATTAACAAAGAAAATATTCAGTCTTATCTTCCGCAACGTCCGCCTTTCGTTATGATTGACGCGTTAATTGAAACCACGGAATCGACTTTTGAAAGTGCATTTGAAGTAATTGAAAGCAACATTTTCATCGAAAATGGCGTTCTTTCTGAATCTGCTTTGGTGGAAAATATTGCTCAAACATGTGCCGCTGGATTTGGCTACGTTGGAAGTCAAAATGGCGAAGAAGCTGGTAAATTGGGATTTATTGGTGCTGTTTCTAAGTTAAAAGTATCTGGTTTGCCAAAAACTGGAGATAAACTAGCGACAAAAATTGAAATTTTGAATACCTTCGATGCAATTCATTTGATTCAAGGAACTGTTTACGAAAACGATACCGAATTATTGACATGTCAAATGAAAATTGTTATCGCATGAAAACCTTAGAAGCTGTTGTTGAAATTCCAATTCGTTTTAGTGAAACGGACGCTATGGGCGTTGTGTGGCACGGAAATTATTTGAAATTTTTTGAAGATGCCCGTGATTTTTTCGGAAATCAACATGGAATTGGATACATGGATGCCTATGATAATGGCTTTTACACGCCAATTGTAAAATCGAATATCAACCACAAAGCTTCTGTCTACTACGGTCAGAAAGTCCAGGTGAAAGCTATATTGGAACAGCATGCTTCATCTAAAATCGTTTTTCGCTATGAAGTGATTAACATGTCGACAGGAGAAATGGCGGCTGTTGGATCTACAACTCAGGTATTCTTAGGGATTGAAAACAAATTACTGGAATTAGTAAAACCAAAATTCTTCGCTGACTGGGAAGAAAAACAAGATTGGCAGGGAGAGGAATGAGTAGATTTTTCGTGACATACGGTGGAATGATTTCTCCTCTCGGTACAACGATAGAAGAGCATGCTGAGCGACTAGCAAGTGGTATTTCTGGAGTGACAATTGTAGAAAAATCTGGATTCAATCAAGAAAATTGGCTATTGGGAAAAATATTGTTTGCAACTCCTGAAAATCGCTTTGACTATTTACTAGAATTACTGTGCGAGAGATTGATTCAGCAACACGGTTCTAGCCTATTCTCTTCAGATAAAACATTAATCGTCATCAGTTCGACAAAAGCCGATATAGATGGACTACCAAATGACACATTCGCTTCAACACGAGAAATCATTCAAACTAAATTAGCTCCAAAGCATTCACCTATTATCATTTCGAATGCTTGTATTTCTGGTGTTTTAGCAATTAATACAGCCGCAGATTATCTTTCTACAGATAAATACAATGATATTGTAGTAATTGGAATTGATGCACTTTCAGACTTCGTAGTTTTCGGTTTTCAATCGCTTTTTGCATTGAGCGATTCGCCGAGTCAGCCTTTTGATAAGAGCAGAAAAGGAATTTGTATTGGAGAAGCTGCTGCAGCTGTAATCGTTTCCAAGGAAAAACTTCCAACAGCGCCATTTAGCGTAATTTATTGCGGCGGTTCTTCATCGAATGATGCAAACCATATTTCTGGCCCAAGTCGCACAGGAGAAGGCTTATTTCGATCTGTAAACAAAACTATTGAACGTTCAGAAGTCGACCCGGCAACTATTGATTACATTTCTGCACACGGAACAGGAACATTGTACAACGATGAAATGGAAAGCATTGCGTTTGATAGATTGGGAATGACGCACATTCCATTGAACAGCTACAAAGGTTATTTTGGTCACACATTGGGGGCAGCAGGAATTATTGAAGTCATGGCATCCATGATTACAATGGAGAAAAACATCCTTTTTAAAAGCATTGGTTTTGAAGAAACAGGCACAAGTTGTCCTTTAAACGTAATTACAGAAACTAAATCACATCAAGTAAATACAATTCTTAAAACTGCCTCAGGATTTGGCGGTGGAAATGCTTCACTAATTCTAACTAAAGAACTATGAAGATTATTTCATCCATAAAAATTGGCCAGACACAAATTGTTGTTAACGGAGTTTCAAAAGAAGTTCCCGTCGCAGAAGATGGAAATTGGACGAAAGCATTATACAGTTCAATGGAATTGAGTTATCCGAAATTTTACAAAATGGATAGCTTGGCAAAAATGGCTTTTCTATCGCTGCAATTGATGGAAAAAGAAGTGGCACTTTCTGAAATGGAAACAAGTGAGGTCGCTTTAATCTTTGCCAATTCAAGTTCAAGTCAAGCCACGGATTTAAAGTTCATCGAAAGTTATACAGAAAAAGGCAATCCATCTCCTTCTCTATTTGTCTATACTTTGCCGAATATATTAACAGGAGAAATCTCCATATTTAAAAAGTGGTATGGAGAAAACATCTTCTTTATTAACGAAAATTTTAATGCAGAATTCTTAATCGACCAAATTAACTTTTATCTTCGTAAAGGTTCAACAGCTTGTCTTTGCGGTTGGGTAAATGCGATAGAAAATAAAGAAGAATGCTTTCTTTTCTATGTGTCAAGCGAAAAAGGAGAATTAAACAGTAACGAATTAAATACATTATTCAAACAATAATTAAAATGAGTGAATTAAAAGAAACACTAAAAGCACAAATTATCGAACAATTGAACTTGGAGGATTTAACTCCAGCAGATATTGAAAACGATGCACCACTTTTTGGTAGCGATGGATTGGGATTGGATTCAATCGACGCGTTGGAATTCATCGTGCTTTTAGAAACGTTTTACGACATCAAAGTTGCTGATCCAAGTGAAGGAAAAGAGATTTTCCATTCGGTAGATTCCTTAGCTGCTTACATCGAGAAGAACAGATAATTTATGGAAATTTTCATTACTGGATATGGAATGATTTCCTGTATTGGATCAACGGTGGACGAAAGTTTAGCGAATCTCCGTGCAGAAAAATCGGGAATTGAATTGGGTGCTTTTGAAGCGCTTCCACAATACCGCGTTGGTGTTGTTCCTTTTAGTAATGATGAAATCAAAACGAAGTTTAACATTTCAACGGACGGTTCTCGAACTGCCCTTTTGGGAATGGTCGCTGCGAAACAAGCATTTGCGGGACATGAACTAAATCCTTCCATTCGGACTGGATTAATTTCTGGAACTTCTGTTGGTGGAATGGATGTCAGCGAGCGAGAATACAAGAATTATTTAGAGCAGACGAATCACAATCCTACCAATTACAAGCACCACGCAAGCGGCACAAGTAGTGAAGAGATTGCAAAAGAATTGGGAGTTACAGAATTTGTAAATACTATTTCAACAGCGTGTTCTTCTGCTGCAAACAGTTTAATGATGGGTGCACGAATGATTAAAAATGGTCTCTTAGATCGTGTAATTGTTGGCGGTACAGATGGGTTGAGTTCATTTACTATTTCTGGATTTAAATCATTAATGATTTTTGACGATGAATGGTGTCGCCCATTTGATGAAACTAGAAAAGGTTTAAATTTAGGTGAAGGTGCAGGATTTATTGTACTTGAATCTGAGAAATCGCTCCAACTTTCCGGTAAAACACCAGTCGCTAAATTGACAGGTTGGAGCAATGCTTCAGATGCTTTTCATCAAACTGCTTCTTCTCCAGATGGTTACGGCGCAACGATTTCAATGCAAGAAGCATTGGATGTGGCTAGATTACAACCGTCAGATATCGATTACATCAACGCACACGGAACGGCAACTCCAAACAACGATTTGTCGGAATCGCATGCGATCAAAACAATATTTAAGGATAACATTCCGCCATTTAGCTCTACAAAAGCTTACACTGGTCATACACTTGCTGCATCTGGTGGAATTGAAGCCGTATTTGCCATTCTTGCCTTAGAACAAGGATTGCTCTACCCTAACCTCAATTTCTCTACGCCGATTGTAGAAACAGGTTTGGTGCCACAACTGAAATTTGAAGACGGTAAAACCATAAAGAACGTATTGTCTAACTCATTCGGTTTTGGTGGGAATAACTCAACAGTAATTTTAAGCGCGATATAATTATGTACTACATCCATTCCATCGCATCTATTTCGCATCAAGATTCATTTAGAACGGACAACGTATGCGAAAACTTAACGGTTGTTGAAGAAGGTTCTGACGTTATTTCACCTGATTACAAAGAATTCATTCCGCCAGCTTCTTTAAGACGATTAAGTCCTGTTTTACGCATGGGATTGGCGGCATCGATGGAATGTAAAAATCAATCAAGGAGCGATTTCGACGCGATTGTGGTTGGAACTGGATTGGGATGTTTGAAAGATACCGAGAAGTTTTTGTCGACTTTTTTAACATCAACGAGCGACTTTTTATCACCAACCGCTTTTATACAATCAACACACAATACAATAGGTGGACAAATCTCATTGGGATTAGGAAACCATGCGTACAACATGACGCACACTCAAAATAATTTATCGTTTGAAGTTTCTCTATTGGATGCCATGATGTGCATAAACGAAGGGAAAAAGAACGTTTTGGTTGGTGCAGCAGATGAAAAAATTGACTTTCTAGCTGAGGTACAGCCAAATTTGATTCCTTCTGATTTTCCGTTGAGTTCTGGCGCGTCGTTTTTTGTTTTATCTCCCGAAAAAAGTGATGTCAAAGTCAAAGCAATTTCAACAACTTTTAATTCAGATAACGTATTAACAGATATTGCTGCCTTTTTAGAAGTACATGGAATTGAAATGGAGAATATTGACTTGTTGTTGCACTCCAACGATGGCATCGAAGCGCATGTGACACCAAAAGACGCTTTTAACTTTTTAGATTATTCAGGTTTTCATTACAGCGCTTCAGCTTTCGCTTTACATATCGCTCATGATTACCTTGTAAACGAAGAGAAAGAATGGGCATTGATTGTTAACGACATGTGTCCTTCCAATGTGGGAATCATGCTAATTCAACGCGATGAAGCATAAAATAAACGTCTTATTTCTTGCCGTTAGTGTGGGATTGATTTGTTTGTTTTTCTTCGAAACAACTTATTTTATTCCTTTACTTGTAACTGTCGGACTTCTGTTCTTCATCATCATGAGTTTAGGCGTACTTTTCATGAAGTTCAATTACTTTTTACATTCTGTAAATCGCATTCAAAACGATTTTGTGCTCTTAACGTTTGACGACGGTCCTGATCCAGAGAAAACACCGAAAGTATTAGACATTCTCGCGAAGCACAATATCAAAGCTATCTTTTTCATGATTGGAAATAAAGCCGAACAACAACCAGAATTGATAAGGCGCGTTGTTGCAGAAGGCCATCTAATCGGAAATCATTCCTACGCCCATAATAATTTCATGTCATTGTTTTCTAAGAAGAAGTTGAAAGAAGATATTACCAAAAGTCAAACTATACTGGAACAAGTAAGTGGAAGAAAAATACCGCTTTTCCGTCCGCCAATTGGTTATACAAATCCAACGTACGCGAAGGTTTTAAAAGAAATGCATTTGACAAATATCGGTTGGACCTTGCGCAGTTATGATTCCGTTTACAAAGAACCTAACAAACTGATTGAGCGCTTAATGTCGAAAATTGCATTGGGAAATATTGTATTGTTACACGACAACTTGCAAGTAACTGTTGACTCACTCGACCATTTTATTGCTCAAGCCTCGGCGAATGGCATTAAATTTGCCAATGGAGAAACGATTAAAACGATTCAACATGCATAGAATTATCCTTTTCATACTTCTTATTTCAACAATCACGACTTTTGGACAATCGTTTACGAAAATCAGTAATTCTGCTTCATGCAAGTCGAAAATCAATGCAAAAGCAAAAGAAACGAAGTCAATCAGTGCCGATTTTGAAGAGGTAATGTACTCGAGTATGTTCAAAACCCCAAAAAAAGCAAAAGGAAAACTGTTGTACAAAGATCCATCTAAAATTCGCTGGGAACACATCTCCCCGAAAAAGCAAATTATTTTAATTGACGGGGCCAAAGCGCGTTTTCAAGAAAACGGAGAGGAAGTCACCAATCCAACAGCAAATAAAGTGGTGAAGAAAATTCAAGGGTTGATGGTTCAATTGTTCAGTGGAGATTTTCTAAACGAGAAAGAATTCAGCGTTTCATACTACGAAAGTTCATCTCAATACAAATTGATATTAAAACCAAAAAGTTCACGCATGTCTCGTTATATCTCCTCTATTGAATTGTTATTTTCTAAAAAAACAGCTTTACTCGACGAAATGACAATGATAGAAACAGCGGATGATAAATTAGTGTATTCGTTTTCAAATACACAAACAAACGGATCTATTTCAGATACTAAATTCACACAATTCTAATGATTTTACAAAACGATTTTTACGCAATTGAATCGAGCAGCATTCAACAAGGTGTTCACACTTATACAATTCATTTAAATCCTTTACACCATATTTTTGACGGGCATTTTCCTGGGAATCCTGTTACGCCAGGAGTTGTACAAATGGAAATTGTAAAAGAACTGTTAAGCACAAGTTTAGAAAAACCAATGTCGCTCGACACAATGGGAACTTGTAAATTTTTAGCGATATTAAATCCGAATGAAACACCAGATGTTACCGTGACTTTGAACGTTTCCAATGACGATGAAGGGAATACGAAGGTGAGTGCTTCGATAGTGGAGGCTTCGACTCCGCTCAGCCCCCAAGAAACGACAGAGGACAATACCCCAACTTCATTTTTTAAGATGAATGCTGTTTATAAGTAATTTCTTTTTCATTTCTTGGTAACATGTTACTCGTTTCATGAAAGTGGAAGGTTGATATCACACTCGGCGAAAAGTTTGACTCACTCGGCGGAAGCTCAGCCAAACAAAACATTGTGCGAGTTTATCAAAGAGTATTGCGCATTTATTGGATTGGGCAAGTTGAAATTAGGTATTTCCTGCAATGCATTTGCGTATTTCTTGCAATGGGACATATTATTTTATTAGGTACTTTTTGGTAATGCAATTATTAATGGATATGAGCTATGCTAATAGTTTATTGTTGTGTTAATGAAAGCAAGAAAAGTAATAAGTCCGCTAGAAAAAATAAACCTTCACAAAAATCCCGAAAAATGAAAATATGTGGTTATTATGCGCCCGAATTAGTTGTATAATAACCACAAAAAGGTATATTAGTGGTGCATATAAACAAGTTATGGGAAAGTTTAAAAATAAAGCCGGTTTGCGAAAGCCAAAGGTCTGACCACCCAATGTGA